>OLNJ01000853.1_pt1 | contig 20678 bp, 18 predicted proteins | sample 1672191 | NCBI WGS metagenome assembly OLNJ01 (sample SAMEA3136657, study PRJEB25190) | human gut metagenome | biome: human gut; feature: human-associated habitat; material: faeces | place: Austria | collected 2013 | reverse complement strand
AAAGAACCTATAAGCTCACACTTTTTTAAGTGTCTATCTTGTAGGTTCTATTTTATATCTCCCTCACCTTTTTTTAATAGCTATCCGTTCCAAAATCACAAAGAATTAAAGAAACATTCAAGTTACCATTACGACAACGAATTAAATCTAAAAATTCTTTTTGCTTACTTACATCCTTTAATTGAATTCGATAACTCACTTCAAATAAGGCTCCAAATTCACGCGTTCTAAGCGATATGATGTCGTGTAATTCTCTAATACCTCATCAAATAAATCTTGATAGTTTAAATGCTCAGGAACCGTTATTTTTAATTGCAATTGAGTCGTTTTAGATCTTCCAAACTGGAAGACAGATAACAGCATCATTAACAAACACAACACAACTGTAATGAGGGCCGCATAACCAATATACCCCATCCCACACGCTAATCCTACTGCAAGGGTAAAGAAGATATAAGACATGTCTTTCGCATCTCCTGGAGCACTTCTAAAGCGAATAATAGAAAAGGCTCCAGCCAAACTAAATGCTCTTGCAACGTTGTTGCCAATCAGTAAAATGATAACAGAAATAACAATTGGTAACATGACAAGCGTAATAACAAAACTTTGTTGTGTGGTTTCTTTTCGGTGTGTAAATAAATAGACTGAACTGATAACTAGTCCTAAAACAATTGAAGCTAACATAATAATTAAGGCGTTAACAAGGGTAAAGGATTCTCCTGTTGTCGATAAGATGGATTGTAACATACTTGAACACTTCCTTTTCTATTATTTATTTCTTTTATATATTTTTGATATTCGTTTCCATATTTTGAAAAACTTGAGTTATAAATTGATAATTCGGATAAAATTTGTGTCAACCAAATCGGAATGGCATCTGAGATTTTAACTTCCATCAAGTACATCCCCTCTTTTAGTAGTTTCTCTTCGTAATTATCTTTTTGCAAACTTAAATCATGACGCCTTGAAACAATATTAAAGTCAAATGTAATACGGATGGAACGATCATCCTTCCCAAATAACGCAAATCGTTCATAAGCAATATAAACTTTTGGTTGAACAGGATTTTGTTTGAGATAGTATTCAATTTCGTTTAATACTTGTTCTCCCATGTAATTTTTCGTCATAGGCCGGATTCCGTGCTCTAAAAAAGCTTGACTCTCAGCTAAACTTAAAACCACTCGCCGTTTATTTACGACACCATCAATCTTTTTCTTTAATTCTAAAAAAACAGTTTCCTCTTGTTGATGAACCACATGATAGCTTCTTAATCTTAATTTTTCTTTATAATAAGGTTTTGAAATCGAATGTCTGATCACATCATGTGTTTCATTATCATAATAAATATTATAAATATGATACGTTCCACCATCTTGACTATGCTCATCTTCATTCATATATTCTTTTAATTTAGGCATCAAGTGATTAAATTGCTCTTGAGTTAACATAAACTTTTTTTCGTATCGTTTAAATGATGTAATGGCCATTTTATCCCCTCCTTCATCTGTGATGTTTTTAACAAGATTGATTATAAAATAAAAACCTTAAAACCATCTTAAATGTTTCAATTTTCTCTAAAAAATAAAAAAAGCGAAGCCTAAGCTTCGCTTTTTAAATATTTAATTCAACTTCAACACCAAAATGATCCGATACGATATCTTTATGACTTCCGTTAAAAATAACATGAGAAGATAAAACATTCACAGGCTTATCACTTAAGACTAAGTCTATACGTAACCCTTTTTTATTCTCTTCCCAACCATCAATTTTCCCTGCAACGGTTGTTCCTTCATCTTTTTTTAAGGCAAGATGATAGGTATCAAGTAAGCCTTTACTCAATAAATAATCATATCCTTCACCAGATAAATTGGCATCATTATTAAAGTCACCGACTACAATATTTAAACGTTCTTTGTTTAATCTAGAAACTAACTCATCGACTTGTCCAGTAAATGGTTCCTCTGTATCATGGAACCATCCTAAATGACAAGAATATACACTCACAGGTTGATTATTAGATATAAAATCAATGGCAACAATACGACGAGTTCGATAATTTGTCACATCATTTGCTTGTGTGACAACGAATGAATGAGCTCTTTCAATGTGATAACGTGTTAAAATAGCTAATCCTTCTTCATATACATCAAATCCAATGTGTGAAAAGTCCCAGATAAATTGATAATCCGTTATTCCGAGTTTCATTAATTCACTCAATAAAACCACAGCATAGTTATCTGCCTTCACTTTATTTTCATCGTTTGGATTGATTAATTGACTCACTTCTTGTAAAGCAATCACATCATATTGTTTCTCTTTGATGACTTGTGCTAAATATTTAATTTTTTCAACTTGATTTTCTTCTTGCCAAGCATGACAGTTTAAAGTTAGTAATTTCATCGTGCTATTCTCCTATAGACCTAAAATATCTTGAATTTCTGATTTTAACACGTCAGCTTTCGGTCCATAAATGGCCTGAATTCCATTATCTTTAATGATTAACCCAAGTGCTCCAGAGGCTTTCCATCCTGCTTGTTCTGAAACATGATCTGGATCTTTAACAGTTACACGTAAACGCGTCATACAAGCATCAACATCTACAATATTTTCAGCCCCACCTAATAAGTTAATAATTTCATTAGCTTGTGAGCTACCAGCCGCTGTCGTAACACTTGCCTGAGATGTCTCATCATCATCATTATAGTTTCCTAAACGTCCTGGTGTTGCAATGTTGAATTTTTTAATGGCAAAATTGAAAATACCAAAGTTTAATCCAAAGAATGCTAAACAAGCTAAGATAAAGTTGATGATATCCATCGTTAATCCTGCATTGACCATCATTGGAATACGCGTTAAGAACTCAATAAATCCGAAAGCATGAATACGTAAGTTAATCAAATCAGATAAAGCAAACGCTAATCCAGCTAAAACCGCATAAATTAAGTATAACACAGGTGAGATAAACATGAACATAAATTCTAATGGTTCTGAAACTCCTGTTAAGAAGGTTGCTAAAGCTGCCGATAAGAACATTGAGCGATAAGCTGCTTTTTTATCAGTGTCAACATTACGATACATCGCTAGGGCAGCTCCCATTAATGAAGCTGTTGATAAGATCACTTGTCCTGCTTTGAAGCGAGCTGGCGTCACCGACTCTAATAATTGATTATAAGCAACGCTATCTCCGGCTGCATTTAAATTATTTAAATCTGTTACCCATGCTAACCATAATGATTCTTGTCCCGCAACAATTGATCCAGCATTTGGACCTGTTAAAACTTCATAAACTCCACCTAATTCTGTGTAGTTCATTGGAATCGTTAACATATGATGTAAACCAAATGGCAATAATAAGCGCTCTCCTGCTCCATAAATAAATGGGGCAATAATTGGGGCTGTATCTTGAGACGTCGCAATCCATTGTCCAAATGAATTTAAAGCTCCTTGAGCAAATGGCCAAACAATCGATAAGATAAGTGCTGTAATCGTTGAACCTAAAATAACAACGAATGGAACAAATCGCTTACCATTAAAAAATGCTAAGGCCTGTGGTAATTTATTAAAGTTATAATATTTATTAAATAAAGAAGCACCTAAGAATCCTGAAATAATTCCTACGAACACTCCCATGTTTAGAGCTGGTGCTCCAAGCACAGAAGTAAAATAATCTGAAACAACCATCTCAGCTCCAAATAATGATTGAACCGTCATCGTTGGATCTGCTAACATATCAGATGATATTCCAAAAATAGCTCCTGTAATACGATTAATTAAAATAAACGCAATTAATGCCGAGAAAGCTCCTCCTGCACGTTCTTTTGCCCAAGATCCTCCGATTGCAACGGCAAATAAGATGTGAAGATTTCCGATAATCGCCCATCCGATATCTTCCATTACTCGTGCAATCGTCGCGATAAAGTTAATATCTCCACCTGACATTGCAATTAATTTTGCAATTGAAATCATGATTCCTGCTGCAGGCATAACTGCCACAACAACCATCAATGCTTTCCCAAATTTTTGCCAGAAATCAAATGACATAAATCCTGGTTTTTTCATACTTTTTCCTCCTAATTATCCTCTACTGTTTATCCTTAATACGGTAAACACGTGCCTCATATGGTTTTAATGTCCCCTTCATCATCGGTTCATGTTCTTCAACTTTATAATTTGATAACATTAACTGATCGAATACTAAGTTCATCTTTTCTAATTCAAACGCCACTTCTTGATCTGTTAAATTTGATAAAATTAAAACTTGCTCATGATCTAGCGTTCTTGTATAAGCATAAATTGCCGGGTGATTGTCTAGAGTCAAATCATATTCCCCATAAGTAAACACATCATGTGATTTTTTAAGTTGAATCATTTTTTTATAGAAATTTAAGATTGACCCTTCATCTGCTAATTGTTGAGCCACGTTAATCTCTTTGTAATTTGGATTAACAGCTAACCACGGTGTTCCACTTGAGAATCCACCATTTACAGTCTCATCCCATTGCATCGGTGTACGTGAATTTCCACGTGCCGTTGCCCAAATAATTTCCATAATATCTTCATGTGCCATTCCCTGTTCTAATTTAGAATAATAGAGACCTGTACTTTGAACATCTTGGTATTCCTCAACCGTTTTAAAATGAACATTCGTCATTCCAATTTCTTGTCCTTGATAAATAAACGGTGTCCCTTGCATTAAGAAATACATAACAGCTAGTGACGTTGCACTTTCTTTCCAATACAACTCATCATCACCAAGCGTTGAGACAATACGTGCCAAATCGTGATTTTCAATATAAAGAGCATTCCACCCCTTATTATATAAACCTTTTTGCCACTTTGATAAAATTTGTTTTAAGCCAATAATATCTTTTCCAGATTCTCCATTATCTTTCCATAAACCTAAATGTTCAAATTGGAAAACCATATTAAATTTACCTTCTTGCTCTCCAACCCAAAGCTCAGCATCTTCAATTTTAACACCATTCGCCTCTCCGACTGTCATGATGTCATACTTATCAAATGTATTTTTCTTTAAATCTTCAAGTAATGGGTGAATCCCTTCAACATTCATATGCTTTTCAAAAGAAGAAACATATTTTAACCCTGTTGGATTAGGAAGATCACTTAATCCTTCTTCTTTTTTAATGTGACTAATGGCATCTACTCTAAATCCATCAATCCCTTTATCTAACCACCAATTAACCATATCATATAAAGCTTGGCGGACTTCTTCATTTTCCCAGTTTAAGTCAGGCTGTTTCTTTGAAAATAAGTGCATATAATACTGTTTTGTTTCATCATCGTATTCCCATGCTGACCCACTAAAAATACTTTCCCAGTTATTTGGCTCAGCACCGTCTTTTCCATCACGCCAAATATACCAATCACGTTTTGGATTATCTAATGAAGAACGTGATTCTATAAACCATGGATGCTCATCACTCGTATGATTAATCACTAAATCAGCAATCAATTTCATCCCACGTTTATGTACTTCACTTAATAATAAGTCGAAGTCGGCCATTGTTCCAAATTCATCCATGATATCACAGTAGTCACTAATATCATAACCACAATCATCATTCGGTGATTTATAAAACGGAGAAATCCATAATACATCAATTCCTAAATCTTTTAAGTAATCTAGCTTTTGAATGATTCCTTTTAAATCTCCAATCCCATCTCCATTTGAATCCATAAAACTTCTTGGATAGATTTGATAGGCTACTGCCTCTTTCCACCATACTTTATTCACGACAATAACGCCTCCTCTATGTTATCCTTCTCGGTGTCATTCATGGCTTTATTAAAAAATACGTGTCAAATTATAACTTTCGATATCTTGACATAAATAATTATATCGTTTTCATTTTTGAAAACAAGGGTGAACCTTTATGTAACCGGTATCTCAATTTTCGACATATTATGTCTTTTTAGCTACTTTATCCCTCACTTCAAATCTTCTATCAAAAATCATCTCCTCAACATTCTACAAGTATCAGTACAAGTTCAACGTTAGATCTTTAATATGTCTTTTTTTCTCCCTATTTTTTTTCAATTTTCAATTTTGATACGACTTACTTACTTCTATATAAAAAAAGTGCTACCTCAATCCTTAGAGATAGCACTTTTCGTTAAAATTTAATCATGTCCCACGTTAATTCATTCATCTGTTGTTTTACATAATTATGGCATAAATGAGGATGAATTGTTTCCTCATGAGAAATCGTCACAATCGACATTGTTTGTGCAAATTGGACAGCTTCTGCAATCGGCATATGATTTAAATAAGCATAACCAATACCCGCGATAAAAGCATCCCCAGCACCTGTTACGTTCACCACTTTTACATCCATCGGTTTGATAATCCCCTCTTCAGATTGATTACAATAGTAAACACCATCTGCATCTAAACTGATAAAGACATTTTCAACTCCGACTTCCATAAAATATGCGCCAGCACGACGAACATCTTCTATCGTTTTAATTTCACAGTCACATAACACTTCTGCTTCGTGACGATTTGGTTTTACCGTATGAAAATAAGGTAGTAAATGTTTAATATTTTTTGCTTTGGCCGCTGAAACAGGATCTAAAACGAACTTTGTTTTTCCAGCATATTTTTTAACAATATACTCAATACATTCAGGATTATCTGCTCCAAAAAACATATATTCTGCGCCTTCAATAACTGATGCCTTTGAGTCAATAAATGCTGCATCCATATGGTGATCAATATTGATATCCACAATAGCTGACACCATCTCACCATTTTCATCTAAAATAGCAACATAAGTTGGAGTTGATGCTCCTTCTACCACTAATGAATCAGACATATCAAAATTCATTGATTTTGCATGTTCAAGAATACTCTTCCCTTTTTCATCATTTCCTAAAATAGAAATGAACTTTGTATTTCCACCTACACGTGCCATATTCTCAGCAATGTTACGACAAACACCACCAAAAGAAACTTTCACACGTCCTGGGTTTGAATCATGTGAACGATATGTTGATGATGTAAAACCAAAAATATCATATATTGAAATACCAAAGACTAAATTGTACGCCTCGTGATTGTGTTTCATGTTAGATAGCCTCTCCCTTTAGTTAATATGGCAGATCAAGTTCTCTACTTATTCCGACATTATATTATAAAAGTTGATAAATAACAAGAGATACGTCATTTCTTTCACTTGTTAAATAATCCTCACTGCCTTCAAAAATTAAATTTCGTAATCCACAACAATTCGTGAAGTAGCAGCTGGTTTTACAGTGTTTGTAGCAACCTGTACATGAAGAGGATGTGATTGATAAAAATCTAATGCCTCTTTACTCTCTAATTCAGAGTATAAGACCACATCATACGATGAATCCGAGTGTAAAAAGTCAATTCCAACTTCTAAACTTAGTAATCCTTCAATTTGTCCATTTAAGGCTTCTAATTCTGATTTAATGTTAGTCGCCACTTCTTCTTTAGAAAGGCCATTAATACCTTGAATTTTCCACATCACAATATGTTTAACCATCATTGCTCGCCACCTTTTTACTTGTTTATTTTTTTATTTTACTTAAAATTTACATAATGTTCAATAGTTCGACAATTTTTGTTTTCATTTTTTAAACGTTTTCTTTTTCAATTGCTCGTATGATGACAAGATTTCATGATTTAAAGATTAAATCACCACTTTTTCATTGAGTCTTTTATTCGAGTCGTTTTTGCTCAGGCATTTTTAATCCCTCACTTCTCCTTTAATAAGGTATCCGAATTGCTCTAAAATATTTCAAAGAATAAAAAAAATCATAGGAACTCCTATGATTCTTAATATAAATAATGATGTTGATTTAAGGCATTTATAATGGATTCATACATGGATTCATCTGTTACTTCAATCGTATGATAATGAATCCCCTCAGTTAGTAAAGAAAGTGGCTTAGAGGCTTGAGATTTGACCTGATTAATAAATTGTTTAATGTCCATTAAACAATTTATGTTTAACACAGCACGAATTTCTCCATAAATGGGATGTTCTACGACGACATCTAATACTTTTCCACCAAACGAAATAATTAATTCTAACTCAGTTTCTAATTCTTCGATACGTTGACCATGTTTACAACAGATAGTCTTCAATACACCTGTTGTAATAGGAGTTTGGATCATATACCCAGAAGGTGTTGCCACGACTGAAATCCCCTTCGCACGAATCAAAGCAATATCTTGAACGATAACTTGACGACTAACAGCAAACATTTTAGCTAATTCACTTCCTTTAACTGGATGACCTGCTTGCTTTAAATGCTCTAAAATTTCATCTCGTCTATCTTTGGATTCCAAATTGGTTTCACCCCGACTTCCTATAAAAAACTCAAGGACTTGTCCTTGAGCTTTAATTTCCTTAGTTTAACGATGCTAAATAACTTTCTCCGATTGCTGGCAACTCCACTTCAAAGTTTTCAGCAACTGTTGCTCCAATATTTGCAAACGTTTTTCCAATCGGTAACTCCCCACCCGCTTGCATGGATGGAGAATACATTAATACCGGAATATATTCACGTGTATGATCACTTCCGCTTGCAATTGGGTCATTCCCATGATCGGCTGAAATGATTAATAAATCATCTTCCTTCATTTGTGATAATACATCACCTAGTTGAACATCGAATTCTTCTAAACATTTCGCATATCCAAGTGGATCACGACGATGTCCATACATGGCATCAAAATCAACTAAATTCAAGAATGCTAATCCATTAAAATCACGTTTCATCACGTTTAATAATTGATTCATTCCATCTTCATTTGACTTCGTTAAAATGGATTCAGTGATTCCTTCTCCGACGTAAATATCATTAATTTTTCCGATTGCAATGACTTCTTTATTAGCATCTTTTAATTCATTTAAAACAGTACGTCCAAACGGCTTTAACGCATAATCATGACGATTTGGTGTACGTTTAAACTCACCTTTTTTAGCTCCAACAAATGGACGAGCAATAATACGTCCAACTTTCCATTCTTCTTTCATCGTCATTTCACGTGCTTGTTTACAAATTTTCCATAACTCTTCTGGTGAAATCACGTCTTCATGAGCCGCAATTTGTAAAACAGAATCCGCTGATGTATAAACGATAAGATCGCCTGTTTTTAGATGATGTTCTCCTAATTCATCTAAAATTTCAGTTCCAGAAGCCGATTTATTCCCAACCACTTTACGTCCTGTTTTCTCTTCTAATTCATCAATTAACTCTTTTGGAAATCCAGTATCTGTAAACGTTTGAAATGGTTCTGTCACTTTAAGACCCATTATTTCCCAATGACCTGTCATCGTATCTTTTCCAACTGATAATTCTTCACATTTTGTATAGTATCCTTTGGCAGGAGTTGTCGGAGCCACGCCCTCAATCTCCGTAATACTTCCAAGTCCTAATGATTGTAAATGAGGTAAGTTTAATCCTTTTGCTGTTTGTGCAATATGTTTAAGCGTATTAGCTCCTGTATCATTATAGTCTTTGGCATCAGGTAATTCCCCTGCTCCAACAGAATCCATTATAACTAAAAATACACGATTATATTTCATATACAACGTCCTTTCTTCTGCCTAAAACTAGTCATTTATTATTATTCTAATTTTTTGCATCTATATTTATTATAGTTCAAATTCCTTAAATTGGCGAGAAAAAGGATTAAATTTCAACATCGTCTTTTTGACTTCTCGGATGGTATAAATCATAGACATCTTTTAGATGTTCTTTACTTATGTGTGTATAAATTTGAGTCGTTGAAATATCAGAATGACCCAGCATTTCTTGGACAAGTCTCAAATCAACTCCATTTTCAATTAAATGAGTTGCAAAGGAATGACGTAATTTATGAGGTGATATTTCCTTCTCAATTCCCGCTTCTTTCGCTTGTTTTTTTAAGATTTTCCAAAACCCTTGTCGCGTCATTACTTCTCCAAACCGATTCAAAAATAACCAATCATTCGATTTTTTTAAAAGCTTTGGACGCGCGGTATCTAAATAAAGCTGAAGTAATTCAGTCGCTACTTCACCAATCGGAACTATACGTTCTTTATCTCCCTTTCCAACACATCGTACAAACATCATCGATAAGTGAACATCATCAAGCTTTAATTGAAGTAATTCACTGACGCGAAGTCCTGAAGCATACATCAGTTCAACCATTGCCTTATTCCGAATATCATTCACTGTCTTCGTATTAAAGCTACTCAACAGGTGCTCTACTTCGTCAATGCTTAAGATTTCAGGTAAGTGACGTTTTAATTTGGGTGATTCAATGAGTTCACATGGGTTCGTATTTGAAATTTTCTCAATCATTAAATATTGATGAAATGAACGAATGGCAGAAAGATGTCTTGCAACTGATTTTGTATTTAGGTTCCGTTCATATAACGTTATCAAATATTGTTGCACATGTTCTCGCCTAATCTCGTCCAACTGATGAACCGATTGATTTTGTAAATAAAGAAGGTATTCTGTTAAGTCGCGTTCATAACTAATCTTGGTATTTAAACTCAACCCACGATCGATTAATAGATGTGCTAAAAAGTCATTTAAATAATACTGATAATTTTTATTCATAATTTCCCTATCCTTTATTTAAAAAAGACTTCTACACGAGGGTAGAAGTCTTTTATTGAATTGATGATTGGCACTCTTTACAAATCCCATAGAAAGTTAAGTCATGGTCAATCACATCAAATCCATATTTTTCTTTAATAAATGACTCATAACTTTCAAGTTCATCTGCCATCTCAATAATTTTTTGACATTTTGTACAAATTAAATGATGATGTAAATGAGTTTCTTCCCCTAGCTCCATTAAATCATAATAATTAATCCCATCATTTTTAATTTTAACATTACGAACAATTTTTAATTTTTCGAATAATTCTAATGTGCGATACACAGTCGCAATCCCAATCGTATCATCTAAGTGTTTAACTAAATCATAAAGTGACTCAGCGGAGAAGTGCTCATCAGAATGGGTCACAATCGTCTTTAGTATTTGTTTACGTTGCTTTGTTAATTTCGATCCTGATTTAACAATCAAAGTTTCATATTGCGAAAGTTGCTTCATCTTTTCACCATCTTGTATTACGTTTTTAAATTTCTATCTTTATTATATCACTTCTGAATCGAAATTTACATCAATTTGCAACCAAACGTCAGATGTTGCTCCCTCATGAGTCGATAAAAAGTCATCTGCCGATTCTTTAGCCTCTAAAGCATCTGTTTGTCCTGCTTTTTCAAACTGATGGTACACAACCGGTTGAATGAAATAAGTTAAACCTGAGGTTACCAAGGTTAAAACCATGACAATGACTAATTGATAGAAATAATATAGAAAATGCTTTTGAAGTAACGCATTATTTTTTTTCACAAAAATAATTTTTAACAGTAAGATGACAAAACGAATACTGAAATACCCACTTAAAATGGTGACACCTAAAATCAATAAATATTGCAATAGCCATAAAAAGCTTGTGATTAGTGCTGAAAGTGGAGATAAGGTTTGAAAGATAAAAAACACATTAAATCCAGCAATCACGCCTTTTAAAAAGACTAAAAACAAATTGACCACAATTCCAATAATAGATAACCCAAGTACCCACATACTTCCTTGATACATAAATTGTTTATAAAACAATTGATTAAATGACCATTGATTTGGATCGAATGAACTAATATTGTCTCCAACATAAGACATTAAAGATGTTTGTGAAGCTTGTTCAAGCTTAACGTAAAGCGAAGAGCCAATGATATCTCCAATTAAGACGAGTAATAGTAGGACATACATGACATATAAGACATAGTTAAATGTTTTTTTGCGACGTTTTTTGTGTGCGACCATGAGCACTTCCCCCCTTTATACTCAAACTTATGTAATAGGGTGGGAAGTTTATGATATAATTCATAAAATTATTTAATTTTTTTTATAAAATTAACTCATCGTCTTTTTTCCTTTTGATCCTAACTTTTTTAAAAATCGATATTTTTACCAAATATGATGCATCATTAAATACTGAATCGCGTAAATCGTTTTAAAATCACAAATAAATCCTGATTCAATATACTGAATGGCTTCTTCTTTTGTCACACGGTATAAGTTTAAAAACTCATCGTCATCCCCTGCGACCTTATGATCTAATTTTTGAATATTTTTAGCAAAGAAATTTTCAATGTATTCATTACAAAAACCGGGTGATGTTGCAAAACGTCCGACACGTTCTAAACAATCACAGGTATAGCCTGTTTCTTCCTCAAGTTCACGTCTTGCTGTAATGATTGTTTCTTCTCCTGGCTCAATTTTTCCCGCTGGTGTTTCAAGTGTTGTTTTTCCAACCGGATAGCGATATTGTTCGACTAATAACAAACGGTTCTCCTCATCTAACGCAATTAGATTCACACCACCCGGATGATGGACTACGACGCGTTTAGCCTCTTTTTGATCTGGTAAAATCACCTCATCTTCAGTCACTTTTAGAAATGGGTTTGTATAATAAGTTTTAGTGCTAACTTGTTTTTCTTCTAAGTTCATCATTTTTTATTCTCACCTTTCTTAATCCCTTTAAAAATACTGGATTCTCCGTGTTTTGTTTTAATTTTTTGCAATAGTTGGTTTAGTTTTTCTTCTTCAGCAAAATTTTGATAATTAAATAAATTAAGCTGTTCTGTCACTTTCTTCGTCTTCACTAAATTAGAGGTACTGACGCCAATCAACCGCAGAGGCTCACCCTCCCAATGCTCATCAAATAGCTCCTCAATCACAGCGTAAAGCTCATCGACGGTTTGCACTGGAATCGTGAGCGTTTTACTTCGACTACTCTGTCTGAAATTCGCTTCTTTTATCTGCAAACTAACCGTCTTGGCATAAACACCATGTTGTTTTAATCGATTCGCCGTTTTTTGGCACATTAACTTCGCTTGCTGTTTTAATTCGATTTCAAAACTATAATCTTTTGGAAAAGTTGTTGAATGACCAATGCTTGATAATTCCTCATATTTATTTGGATTAATGGGTGTTTTATCTTCACCTTTCGCATCTTCAATCCACTTAAGAGCATGCTTTCCAAAAAGTTGTTGAAATTTTTCGACATCTTCAATGGTCGTTAAATCACCAATTTTATGAATACCAAATTGTCTTAATTTGGGTGCCGATGCTTTGCCAATCCCAAACATTTCTTCAATGGACATGGGCCAAAGCATCGTCTGTAAATCGCGTTTTCGTAGGACGGTAATCCCATTTGGCTTTTTCATATCTGATGCCATTTTGGCTAAAAATTTATTGGGCGCCACTCCGATACTACATCCAATTTGTAAATCTTTTGCTATTCGTGCTTGAATGTGCTGAGCCAGCACTAACGGATGCATATTTTGATAGTGATGCGTCACATCAACATAAGCCTCATCAATCGAGGCTTTTTCAACTAACGGAGAGTATTCCTGCAAAATTTGAATAAATTGCTTCGAAATTTTACGATATAGATCAAAGCGAACAGGTGCCACCACTAAATGAGGACATTTTTTCTTGGCCTGCATCAAGGGCATCGCGCTATGAATCCCATATTTTCTCGCTTCATAATTTGCTGTCACGACAATCCCTCGCTTTGACTGTTTCTCACCTGTAATCACTAGTGGTTGTTGATTCAACTCTGGATGTAGGATGGCTTCACACGAGGCAAAGAAAGCGTTTAAGTCAATATGGAATATAATTCTAAATATCGGTTCTCCCACGGTAAATCCTCTTTCTTTTTCTACTTATTTATATTATAATAGATTAAGTTACATTAAACATTATAGCAAACTTTGTCTTAGAGGTGAATTTTATATGGCGAAAAAAGCAAAGCATAATTTAAACAAAATGAAGGGGACAAAAATCTTATTATTAATTTTAGCTTTATCGTTTGTTGTGGCTCCATTAATCTCAATGGTTGCTTACGTTATTGCGCGTCTGAATAATACTTTATTCTAATAAAAAACAAAAAAATCATTTACTAAGGAGTAAATGATTTTTTTATTTAGGGCATGAATACATAAGCTACTGCTAGCGATTGGACTTGGGCTTGAGAAAGAGCCGTGACGGCATAAGTATAAGTTTGATTTTCATCAATCTCAATATCCGTATAGTGTTGCATCGCCTCTCCATAATTCCGTCCGATAACGTCTAAGATATTGGCAGCCTCATTAAAATCAAAATTTTCCACTGCCCCTTCACAACGATAAATAACATAATACTGACTGTCATTATCTAGCTGATCATAAAATACTAAACAGTTATCGTCTTCACAACGTCGAACTTGCAATCCACTAACAGGATGAATTGCTTTAGTTCGTAACCAGGTTCTAGGTGGGATTAAACTTTTATATTTCAACACATCCAAACTCAGGTACTCAAGTGCTACATTTAAAACTTGTTGACCGGCTACATTAGACTGAGGTCTCATAACCAAATTACGATAGGTAAAAAGAGCAAATCCTTCTACATTTGATAATACTCTTGTATATTTGATTTGATTGCTTACTTCTCGGGCCTCTTGCCAAGAAGGATTTTGGTTATCTTCTAGGTATAAATAAAGACCAATTCCCATGTATAGTTGTGTTCTTGAGGATTTAACCACCTCATTCCACCAATTCGCCACTTCACCAAAAGGAGATAAGGGATCGTGAAACGACCAATAGTTTTGTGGGATTAAATAATCTACCCACTCCTCATCAACCCATAATTTTGAATTCACGTATTCATCTAATGAAGAAAGTTGGTACGGAGACGTTTTTGATCCGACAGATTGTTCAAAATTTGATGCCCAAACTCCAAACGGGCTCACACCAAATGCGATACTTTTGCCTGTTTCTCGATTGTATTTACGGATGGACAAGGACAAGGAATAAATCAGTGAATTAACGTTATATTCACGCCACTGCTTAATACTTTGTCCAGGTTGATGATACGTTTCATAGGTCTCGATATCTGGACTCTCATCATTAAAACTTATTTCTTTAGGTTCACCATCTATTATCGTTAGATAGGAATAGGGATAAAAATAATCATCAAAATGAACCGCATCAATCGAATAATTTTGGACCACTTCCATCACACTTTGAATCACGTGCTTTTGGACTTGAGGAAATCCTGGATCTAGGAAAATTTGACCGTCAAAGAAATAAACATATTGTGGATTTTTTTTTGCAAAATGATTAGGAGCTAGACGATTTAACAATTCCTCTTTAGAATTTCCCTCTTTAGAAATAGAACTTAAGCGATATGGATTAAACCATGCATGAAATTCAAGACCGGCACCATGCGTCATGGTAATCATCCATTCTAATGGATCAAAATCTCCCCAATCAGGCCTTACGCCTTGTTGTCCAGATAAAAATTCACTCCATGGATTTATCTTAGACTCGTAAAATGCATCACCTTGAGGTCTTACTTGAAAAAAGATGGCATTTAGATTTAATAATTTACAATGCTTTAAAATTGAAAAAAACTCACGTTTAAATAACTCTAAATCGAATGTTCCATCTTCAAAAACTGCCTTATTTGGAAAGTCACTATTTCGAACAGTTGTCACCCACACTCCCCGAAACTCATAAATAGGATGAGTTGCATATTGTAAAAAGACTGCCTCTTCATCACTTATCCATGCTGAGCTCCTATTAGCATAATCGGTTACCATCGGCGAATTTGATGATTTGTTTTCTGGTAAAATTTTAACTGGAATATTAATTGAGGGAATTCCTGAATTTTGATCAATCGGATAATGATAAAAATCAATTGGATAAAAACTTTGCTTTATTGCATGACAAACTGGACAAGAACAGGTTAAAATCTGATGATTTATATATTTTTCACTCATTGTCTCACGTTTACAAGCCATTCTATTAAAGAGACATAACGTTCATTAGTTAAATTTCCTTATTTAGTTAGCTTGCTTCTCCTTTCTAAGAACAATTAACGATTTGATTGCTAATTGTTCTTTAGATTTACCACTGCGATAGTATATTAAAAAAACGTTTTAAACGTGAGTTGTTTAAAGAAAAAAATAAAAAAGAGTATTGATTCGGTCAATACTCTTTTTGTTTGATTATTAAGATGCAACTTTATTTTTATGTTCTAAACGAAGTTTATCGGCAATCATCGCAATAAACTCTGAGTTCGTTGGTTTAGATTTTGATACACTTACCGTATAGCCAAAAATATTTGAGATCGCTTCAATATTTCCGCGATTCCATGCTACTTCGATGGCATGACGAATCGCACGCTCAACACGTGAAGCCGTTGTTTTATATTTTTTTGCTACATCTGGATATAATACTTTTGTAATTGATCCTAACAATTCAATATCGTTATAAACCATTTTAATTGACTCACGTAAGTATAAGTATCCTTTGATATGAGCTGGCACACCCATTTCATGTAAAATATTCGTAATTTCAGCCTCTAAGTCAAACTCTTTTACAACAGGGCGGCTTGAGTATAAGGCGTTCACTGATGGTTTTGATGGTTCTACAGCATCAAAACGTACGTTAATGTCACGAATAATTTTAACAATTTTATTAATTTCAAATGGTTTCATAATAAAATATGAAGCTCCTAATTCAGCAGCACGCATCATAATTTTTTCTTGATTGAAAGCTGTGAACATAATGATATGACGTGGACGACGATACATTGAAGGATTTTCACGTAATTCTTCAAGTACGCTCACACCATCTAAATCAGGCATTACAACATCTAATAATAAAATATCAATTTCACGTTGACGTAATGTCGATAAAACTTCATTCCCGTTTCCCGCTACTTCCACTACTTCCATGTCGTCTTGTAAAGAAATATACTCTGAAAGTACAGTAATTAATTCTTTATTGTCGTCCGCTAATAGAACTCTTAATTTACTCATCTCTTGTCCCCCTAATTTTTTACGGTTTATATTACTATTAAATTACAGTTCCTTACATTTTTCAATGATTACTTGTAAATTTTTAAAATATTGTAAATTTTACTTTTTCTATTCGACAAATATTTTTTATCATGTTTTGTCTTTTATTCACAAAGAGCGAATATTCACCTCACAATGTGGAATTTTGTCGAATTTGGGTATTTAGCTAAGCTACATTCGTTGTACTTTGAATATTTAAATAATCAATTCCCGCTTCTTGTAGCATCCACTCAATAAAAATACCATATCCCATCGTCGCATCATGAACTAATACATGAGTAACAGCACCTACAATTTTTCCATCTTGAATGATTGGACTACCACTCATCCCTTGAACAATTCCACCGGTTTCATTGAGCAAGCGTTCATCCGTTACCACGTATTTTAATCCTTTAATAGCTTTTTGTGTTTGAGGATTGACTTCGGTAATGTTAATATTAAATACCTCAACTTTATTTCCATTTAATACAGTATAAATTTGAGCTGGACCAGTTTTTACCTCATTCGCATAAGCAATTGGCATCGGTTCTTTACTAAATGTATCAGCATTTCCCATAACACCATAGATACCGAAGTTATTGTTTTTTTCCAGTGTTCCTAACTTTTGATCAAATAAAATGTCAGCCACTTTTTCACCTGGTCTACCTGTTGCCGCTTTACGAATTGCTGTCACATTGGAGTTTATAATTTCTCCATAACTCACCGTCACTAACTGATTGGTATCTTGATCAATAATTTCATGTCCAAGTGCTCCATATTTCAAGGAATTTGGATCAATAAATGTCAAGGTTCCAATTCCAGCTAACTTATCACGTAGATAAAGTCCCGTCGTGGTGACGCCTTCTGTAGACGTCACCGGATGAACCGTAACATGTTCAATTTTGCCTTGACGATTTACAGTTAAGATCAATTGACCACTATTTTGGCTCAATAATAATTGCTGCTTATAATCATCAACAGTCGTAATTTTTTGATTATTCACAGCTACAATTAAATCACCTTTCACAATTCCTGCTTCTTTAGCCGGATTAATCGCTCCATTAGAGGTATTGACTAAATAAGTATCCACGACGACTAATCCATCTGTTTGAATCTTGATTCCAATGGCATCACCACCCGGAATAAGCATATATCGGTCGACTGAAGCCACTGTGTTTGTTTTTTCGAATCGATGATGAGAAACCTCATAGATTTTTCGTTTTTCATCAATGTGTAAAAGTTGTTCATTATCCGTTTTGGCCCATGCATATTCACTTGCAGGAGCGACAATACTGATTAATGAGAAGACAAATATCAAAAGATTATAAACTTTTTTTAAATTTTTATTAAATTTTTGATTCATATTGCGCCTCCTTTCAACTTTATTCGACACGAACTACAAAATTATTATGGCTCTTTCAATCTCAAATATCTAAAAAAAAGAATTCCAATTTTTCTACTCTAGCGCTCAAAAAAAAGGAATTCTTCATATTTATTAATGATTTTGTAATAATTGTTTCGCATTTAATATTGCCGATTCCGTAATATTATCACTACTTAACATTCTCGCAATCTCATGCATTCTCTCTTCGAGTGTTAAATATTTAACAGACGTAATGGTGCGTTCATTGCGTTCATGTTTAGAGACATGAATATGATAATCTGCGAGTGAAGCAACTTGTGGTAAATGCGTGATACATAAAACTTGTTTTTGTTTGGCAATCTCTTTCATTTTTGCCCCAATACTTGAAGCAACTTGACCACTAACTCCTGTATCGATTTCATCAAAAATAATGGTTGAAATGAATTGACCACGATTCAAAATCGTTTTTAAGGCTAACATAATTCGAGATAACTCTCCACCTGATGCTACCTTGTTTAAAGGTTTCATTGGCTCTCCTTTATTTGTACTTAATAAGAATTGAATATCATAAATTCCATTGATCGTATAAAATCCTTGAATTATTTCATCGGTTTGATGGCGTGTAAAGGCAATATCAAACTGAGTATTAAATAACTGTAAATCATTTAATTCTTGAATCAGCTGAGTCTTAATCACCTCTGAAATTTCTTGACGATGTTGATTCAATACCTCTCCCGCTTCAATTAAGTCCCGATGAGCAGTTTTTAATTCCTCATGAAGGTTTTTCTCATAGTGATCAAAATCCTCAACTTGGGCCAACTCTTCCACAATTTGAGCATGGTAGGTCATGATTTCTTCGATATCCATACGATACTTTCGTTTTAACATTTGCAGTTCATTTAATCGTGATTCAATTTCGTCAAGCTCTTCTGGATAATAATTTAATTCATCTAACTTCGAATTAATCATCATTAAAAACTCTTCTAAGCCATAATAAATATCCGCCATTTGTGAAACAGAAGGTGTTAACTCTTCATCAATGTTAGCAAGCATTTGAGTTTGATTGTAGGCCTCATATAATTTTTCAATGGCACCGCCATCTCCTTTTAAATTATATAAAATTTGAGTATATGATTTATGTAATTTATCCGAATTTAAAATGATATGGCGACGATCTTCAAGCTCTTCTAATTCACCCTTTTTCAGATTGACTTTTTCGATTTCACTTTTTTGAAAAAGAATTAAATCCATTCGCTTTTGAATTTCATCTGCATTTTTTTTAAAATCGAGATACTTTTTCTTCGCTCCGTTATACCCCTTTAAAGCCTTTTGATACGCTTTATTAGCCTTCTCTATTTGATCAGATGTATCAAAGTTATCAATTAATTGATAATTATAATCTTGATTAAATAATCGATGTGTATCATGTTGAACATGAATATCCACTAAATATTGACCAATTTCTTTTAGTTGATTGGCTGTCATTAATTCTCCGTTTACTCGAATTTGGCCATTACCTGAACGTTTAATGGTACGTTTAACAATTAATTGCGTCTCAAATGGAATATCATGTGCGATTAGATAAGATTTTAACGGTTTATTGTTCTCAATTTCAAAAATGCCTTCAACCACTGCCATTTCTTCATGATGACGAATTAAATCGGTTGAGGCACGATCTCCAATCAATAATGAAATAGCATCAATAATAATTGATTTTCCGGCTCCCGTTTCTCCGGTTAACACCGTCATTTTTTGATTTAAATCTAATTGTAACCCTTCAATGATGGCCATATTTTGAATTGATAAATGCGATAACATATAATCACCCACTATATTGTTCAAATTATCTTTATTTTATTCTTATGTCACGATAAGCTATATCTCTTACCAAAATTCATTTCATTTGTTTCACATTATATCAAAAATAGAACATTTGTTCAACTCTCGTTTTTTAAAAAAACAAACATTTGTTTCAAAAATAATAAAAGGAGAGATATGCATCTCCCCTCTTTTCGCTTCTTTTGTTTATAATTGACTATGAGCTTCCGTTACCACATTAATAATTTCTTTTTCAGTAATTAAAGTTGTCAACTGTTCATTGTTTCCAACATGAACTAAAAACTCAATGTTTCCTTCGCCACCTTTAATCGGTGAATAAGTTAATCCTAATACACTTAATTCTAAAGCAGTTAAGAAATCCACAATTTCTTGAATAACTTTGATATGTATTTTAGGATCACGCACAATTCCTTTTTTACCTACCTGATCTTTTCCTGCTTCAAACTGTGGCTTAATTAACGCTGCCACTTGCCCTTCTTTTGCTAATAATTGTTTTAAAACTGGGAAAATGATTTTTAATGAGATAAATG
>OLNJ01000852.1_pt1 | contig 20695 bp, 16 predicted proteins | sample 1672191 | NCBI WGS metagenome assembly OLNJ01 (sample SAMEA3136657, study PRJEB25190) | human gut metagenome | biome: human gut; feature: human-associated habitat; material: faeces | place: Austria | collected 2013 | reverse complement strand
TTTTTCTTTAAATTTATTTATTCATTTTTATTTATTAACTAAAAAATCTAATTATGTTTATAAATTACTTTATAATAAAAAAATAAAAGCACCCTTCAATTAGGGTGCTTAAAAGACAACACAATATAACCAAAATTATACAGTTAGTAGTTTTTAGTTTTAGTTATCCTTAACTACTAAAACAACTCAAAACTACTAATTGAAAAAAGTATTTCTCACTTTTCTTCAATTTAGTTAGTAACAAACAACAAGTTACAAGTAACAAACTAATTTTAAAACCTCTTTTGGAGTTTCTTAAAATAAATTTCTGTAAATTCATCCTAAGCTAAATTTAGTCCTTAATTCTAAACTTATCACTTGAAACCTCTTACTTAACTTTCTATCATATCATCCTTACCTTCCCACCGAAGTATAGATTAAAATTTAGGCAGGTCTCCTGGCTTTAACTTCATCCTCTTCTCATACCTTCCCAGTTTTTAACCACCAGTGGATTTATTTAGAGATTTGTCCATTATTACAGTAGCGGGGGCTGCAGTGGCATTTAACCACTTTCCCTTTTAATTTAAAATTATAATACTAAAAATCTATAATTTTAAAACCTAAATTCTTTATTATTCAATTATATATCTCATTAAATAATAAAACAGATGATAAATCAAGTTATTTTTATAAATGCATCTATTTTTGAAAAATAATTTAAACTACTTCTTTTTCTTATTAACTATAATTGCTGTTGCTGATCCATACTGTTATAATGACTAATAATCCTATAATAATTTTAATTATCGTTGAATTACTATTAAAACCACTTCCGCCGTCAACTGTAACACTAATACTTTTTGTAGTAACTAACCCCTTACTATCAGTTACTTCGTAAGTTACTTTGTATACTCCCTTTTTGCTTACATTCACTTCATTTTCTTTAACAATAATCTTATTTGTTAAATTTCCATCTTCATCATCTAATGCTGTAACACCATCTAATGGATCAAAATATCTACCTTTTTCTAATGTAATGTCATTCGCATTAATAATTGGTGGTTTATTTTCTCCACTCATCTTATCTTCTGATTCAACAACAACCATCATTGCTTTATTTACCTTGTTTCCATTACTATCAATAATCTCATAAGTTACATGATAATTACCTTCAATACTTGTATCAACATTATTATATATAACCATAACCTTATTAGTTATATCTCCATCTTCTTTATCAGTTGCTGCTACCCACTCTAATGGATTAAATTTCGTATCTAATGCTATAGAAATATCATTGCAGTATATAACTGGTACATCTCCTGTTGAAGTTACTTTATTTCCATTATTAAAATTTTTAACTTTTACTTTAATTACACAAGATGCTGAAGTTCCCATGCTATCAGTAACCTTATATCCAACTTTATATATGCCTTCTTTATATACATTAACATAATTATATACTACTATAATCTTTCCTGTTATATCTCCATCTTCTTTATCTGAAGCACTTACCATTGCATATGGATTATACTTTTCACCTAAAGCTACTGTTATATTATCAGCATATATAATTGGTCTTGTATTACTTTTTGGTACAACATTAATATATATTTCCTTAGTAACTCTATACCCAGCACTATCACTTACTTCAAAAGTAACTGAATACTTTCCTACTACACTTATATCAACCATATTTTCAATAACTCTTATTTTTGAAGTTAAATCTCCATCTTCAGTATCATATGCATTTACTCCATTTAATGGATTAAAGCTTTCTCCTTGTTTAATAGTTCTATCACTTGCATTTATATATGGAGCCTCATTTTCTTTTTCTAAGGGTTTAACAACTGTAACTTCAATAGTTTTCCTTGTCTTACCTCCATCTTTATCCTTTATCTCATAAGTTACTATATATACTCCTTCTTTATTGACATCAACATTACTTGATACAACAATAATATCATTAGTTATATCTCCGTCTTCTTCATCAATTGCTTTTATACCATCTAACTCATTAAATTTATTTCCTAATTCTATTGTTTTATTTTCTGTATTTATTATTGGTAATGTATTTACTACTTCTTCACCTTTTTGTACTGTTATTGATATTGTTTTAGTTGCTTCTTTATTATCATTATCTTTTACGTAATAAGTTACCTTATATTTTCCTTGCTCATTTGGATTTACTTCATTTTCTTTTATTTCAATTTTATCTGTTAAATCTTCTCCATTATTTGACTTAGCAGTTACTCCATCTAGTGGATCAAACTTATCACCAACATTTATTGTTTTATCATTAGCATCTATTATAGGTAAGTTTTCAGACTCATCTCCTGTTACAACTGCTCCTTCATTTGATTTATCTTCATCCTTGCTATCTGTTGGTTCTTCCTCTGTATTATCTTTATTTTCACTATTGTCTATAACTTCATCACTTGGCTCTTCTTCTATTACTGATGAATCTGATGTATTCTCATCACTATTAATTTCAGAGTTCTCTGCCTCATTATTATCTACTACTTGATTTTCAATAATTGGTTCTGTAACCTCTTGTATATTTTCTTCTGAAACACTTCCTAACGAACCTTTTTCTACTACATTTCCATTTACCTTTACTATTTCTAATGTAGTGATTTCTTTTAACTCTCCTATATTCTCACATTTAACATTTCCTAAATTTATTTCTTTTAAGTTGCTAATTTCCTTTAATAAAGAAAATGACTTTATCTCTATATTTTCTAAATCACTATGCTCATTTTGTAATGCTTCTATATCTATCTTAGTTATTGCTTTTAATTCATCTTTTTTTATAGATTCATCTGATAATTTACCTAAAGTATAAAGTACTATTTTAAATAAATTGGAATCATAATCACCAGGATTTAAATTATTTTCGTCACTAACATTTTCCCCATCTTGATATACTTCACCTTCATTTAATTGTATATCCTTATCCTTAGTATCCTCCTCCCCCATATCTAAAACTTCTTCTGATTCGCTACTAGTCCCGGCCTCATCATTACCTTCGGCCTTAACATAAATACTTGTACATAACAATGTTACTATTATTACGCTACTTAAAAATATTGATAATAACTTCTTCTTCATACATTCCCCCATTATATTTAGAAGTAATATACTACATGCTATGATAAATTTTATGTTATGCTACCAACTGTATTCCTTTTGTATCAAAAAACACCTTCAATATTAAAAATTAATATTGAAGGTGTTTTTACATTTTAATATTATTTTATCTATTCTTTATCCTTATATTTTAGAATAACTTTATCTTTATTTTCCCCTAAAAATATATCTAAGTAAGCTAATCTATTAAAGCAAAATTCCTCTATTAACTTTTCACTCTCTTCTCTTATATAATAATCATGAGTATATCTATTTCTTAGCTTTACAGCCATTGAAAGATATCCTTTAAGCTTATCATCAAAAAAACCCATCTCCCATGCTTTATCAATAAGTCCTGTAGCCGATATTGAACTTTTTAGTTTTCCATCATTAACTATTATATAACTTTCACACATATCAACTATATATTCAGTGAAATCTTGAAAAAATGCAAACATTGCTCTTCTCATAATTCTACTATTATTTTTTTTATATTCAGCTATTGCCTCTTTAAGGTCTTCTAAATTATCATATGCACTTTGATATTTTTCTAAAAACTTTTCTTTCTTATATCTATAGTATGGATTCATCAATAATACCTCCAAAGTAACTGTACTGTTCATCTATTTTTAAAGTTTTTTCTAACTTTTCATTATTTCGTGCAGCTTTTAAAACATAATGATTAAAATCATACCATCTTTCTTCTTTTAATATATACTTATTATCGCTATCTACTGCCATACGTGCATATTTATTTCCAAAATCATTAAATAATACAAAGGTCAAATGAATATTGTTATAATTATAAAACTTACTAGCTATTTTCTTTATTTCATCTTCTATATCAAATGTATCTAAAAAGTAACTTTCGGTGCAGTTACAACAAGTAAATCTATATCACTTCTATCTTTTATCCAATCATCTGTACCATAACTTCCGAATTCACATATAGCTATAATTTCATTATGTTTACTAATTGCCTTAATAAATTCTCCCTTATCCATATAAACCTCATTATTTTTACTCACTTATCTATATTATATCCTAAATAATTACTTTGTTAAACTAATGTATTAAGCTTAGATTTTAGAGAATAAATTTATTTATATTTTTATAAATCAAAATGAAACTAAGAATTTTTTATTGAAGTACCCGTGAATAAAATACTATTCTAACATTTAACTTTAGATATAATAATTTTTAAAGAAATAAGGTTAGCATTCCTTTTAATACTAACCTTAATACTTCATTCAACGTATATATAATTTTCTACTATCTTTTTAATACTTTAACACCATATTTATTTAACTTTAATTCCCCACTAACTTCTTCATTTGTAAGCATATCAACATACTTATTATCATCTAAAACAACAGTGTTATTTTCTTCACTAAAATTCATAACAAATACATAATAATTTTCACCATCAGTTCTCATTTGAGCTGTTACTCCAATAGGTAATTCAGTATTAATTACAGGTTTAATTTCTAAGTTATTTATTATTTTAGTAAAGAACTCAGTATCAAAATCATTATTAGTTCTTGCTGCTATATAATAAGCCTTCCCATTTCCATAATTGTTTACTGTTAATGCAGGCATTCCAGCATAATAATCATTTTTATAAGTTGCTAATACTTCTGCAGTTTCAGCATGAATTACATCACAATAATCTCTTAATTTATAACTTCCTTTAGCACCTAACTCATTACTATCTTTAAACTCTAAATAATTTACATCTGAATCATACAATGTGTCAATTTCTTCAGCCCAAATTCCTGTAACTTCTCTTAGTGGTCCTGGGAATCCCCCTAAGAAGCATAAATCATTTTCATCAACTAATCCACTGAAATAAGTTGTAACTAAAGTACCACCATCTTTAACAAACTCTGTTATTCTTTCAGCAACACCTGGTCTTATCATATATAACATTGGTGCCACAAGCAATTTATACTTAGAAAAATCACACTCCATATTAACTACATCTACAGGAATTCCTTTTCTCCAAAACACCTTATAATAATCTTCAACAGCTTCAAAGTATCCCTTATTATCATTTTTAAGTGCTTGGCAATCATCTATTGCCCATCTATTTTCCCAATCATAAATTATAGCTACTTCTGGTTCTACACTAGTTCCAAGTATTTCAGTTAATTTTTCTAATGTTTCCCCTACTTCTGTAACTTCTCTAAATACCCTAGTATTTTCATGTCCACAATGATCTACTACTGCTCCATGGAATTTTTCAGATGCTCCTCTTCCTTTTCTCCATTGGAAGTATTGAACTGAATCTGCTCCATGTGCCACACCTTGAAGTGATGATAATAAATGCATTCCTGGTCTCTTAGTTTTATTTACCTTATGCCAGTTAACTAAGCTTGGAGTACTTTCCATTATTAAAAATGGTTGTCCGCCCTTTAATGTTCTATATACATCATGTACAAAACTAACATTAGCTGCAGTATCATATGTCTTTTCAAAATTATTATGCCATGCTGGATAATCATCCCATGATACAACATCCACTTCTTTAGCAAACTTCCAATAATCTAATCCATTAAATAAACTCATTCTTGGATAATCACCCATGAAATTAGTTGTAACAGGTATATTAGGTGTTATTTCTCTAATTGGTGCTATTTCATTTTTATAGAAATCTATAGTTTGATCTGTAGCAAATCTCTTCCAATCAAGATTATGTCCATGAACAAACTCTTCACCATGATGTGCTGGACTTTCTATTTGTGACCAACTAGTAAATTTATGACTCCAAAATCCTGTCCACCATGCTTTATTTAATTTTTCTAAATCATTTTCATATTTAACTTTTAACCATTCTCTAAAAGCTTCTTGGCAAAGATTACAATGACACTCTCCACCATACTCATTAGATACATGCCACATTATAAGTGCAGGATGATCTTTATATCTTTCTGCTAATATTCTATTAATTTCTGAAGTCTTTTCTCTATATATTGGTGAAGTAAAGCAGTGATTATGTCTTTGTCCATGAAGTATTCTCCTTCTATCTGACCAAACACGTAAAACTTCTGGATATTTTTCTGACATCCAAGCTGGTCTTGCTCCACTTGGAGTAGATAAAATTACATGAACCCCTGCCGCGGCCATATCATCCATAACTTTATCAAGCCATTCAAAAGTATACTTACCTTCTTCGGGCTCTATTGCGCTCCACCCAAAAATATTTATAGACACACAATTACAATGTGCTAATTTCAATAATCTTACATCTTCCTTTAATATCTCAGGATAATCTAACCATTGATCTGGATTATAATCTCCTCCGTGTAAAAAACCTTTAACCTTTTCATTAACAGGTTTAAATTTTTTAATCATTTTATATTCCTCCAATACCGCTTAATTATTGCATACTTCTTCTTATCTAAAATTTTGATATTTTTAAATTAATCTTATTTTCTACAAATTCTCACTTTCCATATATTTGATTGCACTAATTTCTCTTACTTTTTATATCTCTTTATTAAAAATGGCAGATGACTATAATTTTTATAAATCTTAATCATCTGCCTATTTTAAACTGGAAACACGCTACTTACTTATGCTCGTAGGTGTAGCTTTGCCCATAATAATTACTATGAGCATTACTAATAGTGAGAAGGCTATTTTAAATGAGACACACAGTGTAACTTCAATTAACTAAATCAAAGATTTAGAATCTTTATATGAAACACACTACTCACGTTGTTCGTAGGTGTAACTTCGATTAACTAAATCAAAGATTTAGAATCTTAGTTATATGATTTAACAAATTCTGTGGCTTGTTTTTGACATTCTTCTAATATCTTATCAAATCCAGCTTGTGTTAATTTTTCTCTAAACTCTTTAACACCAGCTTCTACATCATCAACCATTCCTAAATCTAGAGGTACTCCATATTGAGTAATAACATTACCTACTGCTGCCATTTCATTTTTAACATTAGAATCATCAAATGAAAATGCAGCTAAAGGATTAGAAACTGTATAATTGTCACTCCACTTAGTGATAGTTTCTTGAACTATTTCTGGTTCAGTAGATGAAGTACGAGCAAATTTAGTAGTATACCATCCCCACGGACAAACTTCACCTGCTGGGAATGCATCACTTCCTTCTAAAGAAGTATATTCACCTTCAGCTGAATTTTCCCAATGCTCACCTTCAATACCATACCAAGTTAAGTTATTAATTTCTTCGTCATATCTTAATAATTCAATTGCCATTAAAGCTCTTTCAGGATTTTTTGAATTAGCATTTATTGCAATACCATTGTTTGTATAAGGTTGAACAACTCTGTTAACTCCTTCACTTAAATCAAGTAATGTTGCATTCCAATCTGGATTAGCTGCATTCATTTCAACAGTTCTATTTGCTACAGTACTAAGATTCCAAGTCATTATTGCAGTTTTTCCTGCTACGAAATCTTCATCTCTAGTAGCTTGGCTTGAAATTGAATCTGCTGCCCAATAACCCTTATCAGCAAATTCCTTCATTTTCGTTACATATTCCATATATTCTGGAGTATCAACAAAGGCAAATACTTCTCCTGATGTATCATTAACATCATATCCAATCGATGGTGTTGGAGCTCCACTAACAGTTGAGAATCCATATCTTTCAATCATATATGGCCATTGTAAATTTTGTCCCCCACCATTAGCCATAACCTTAATTCCATTTCCTGATTCACCTTGTGCTACAGCATCCATAAATGCTTCAAGTTCATCATAACCTGTAATTGATTCAAATCCATATTTGCTTGCTAAATCTCCTCTATAAGCAAATACGTTTGTACCATATTCATTTCTATCATTTGGAACCATATATACTTTCCCATCAATTTTTGCTTGATTCCATGCATCTGCTGGTTCATTAGCATAAATTTGTGGAGCATATTCCTTTAATAAGTCATCTGTTAACTCTAAGAATCCATTTTTAGTTGCAACTTGGCTATAATATCCCCACCCTGCAGCTGTGAATATTAAATCAAAATCTTCACCTGATTGGAATAATAGTTGATACTTAGTTGTCATATCTGACCAAGGAATAAAATTCACTTCTAAAGTTGCATTTATTTCTTCCTTCATCTTTTCGTTAACCTTTGCATAAACCTCATCAAAATCTGCTGGTTTATCTCCTATTAAGTACATTTTCAATTTAACTTCTTTTAATTCTGAAGAATTTGATGCTACACTTTTATCATCGGATCCTTTTGACCCACATCCTACCATAAATGAACTTAACATAAGCACGCTTAAACCTATAGCTGCTAATTTTTTTATTGACCTTCTTATCATTTTAAAATCCCCCTCATAACTCATTTATAAATAAACCCTTTTGGTATTTATCCTTTTTGTATTTTTTATTAATCTTTATCCTTTAACCGCTCCTATAGTTACACCACTAACAAAGTATTTTTGAATAAATGGATAAACTAATATAATTGGTCCAGTTACTATAATTGTTAATGCCATCTTTAAAGACTCACTTGGCATATTTATTGTAGAACCTAATGAAGTTCCACCACCAGCTTGTGCTAGTATTGTTTTATATGCTTCGATATTGTTTACAATCTTATATAAATAATATTGTAATGAATATAAATTTTCATTATTTATAAATAACATTGAATTATACCAGTCATTCCAATATCCTAATGCAATAAACATTCCTATAGTTGCAAGTGCTGGTTTGACTAATGGTAATATTACCTTCATAAATATAGTAAAGTCTCCTGCCCCATCTATTTTAGCTGATTCTGTTAATGCTTGTGGAATTCCACTCATATAGCTTTTCATAATAATTATATTGAAAACACTTAACAATGGTGGTAACAATAAAGATAAATAGCTATCCTTTAAACCTAAATATTTTACCATTAAAATATACCATGGAACTAATCCACCACTAAATAATGTTGTAAAGTAGAAGAAAAATGATACTTTATTTCTCCACTTAAAGTCCTTTCTTTGTAATACATATGCTGTCATCGCTACTATAAATAATCCAATTGCTGTACCAATTACAGTTAAACTTGCTGTTACTCCATATGCCCTAAGTATTGCCATTGGTTCCTTTAATGCAGTTTTATATGCTTCTAATGACAATTCCTTTGGGAAGAAAGAGAAACCATTTGCAATGATTTCTTTTTCTGCAGTGAAAGATCCAACTACAACCATTAAAAATGGTATTAAACATATTATTGCTACTAGTGCAATTAGTGTATAACTTAAAATATTAAATACTTTTATATCTTTTGACTTCTTCATATTTTACCTCCTAGAATAATGAGTAATCTGGATCATATTTCTTAACTAAGAAATTAGTAAATACTATTGTTATAAAGCAAAATACTGATTGATATAATCCAGCAGCTGCTGACATTCCAACTTCTCCTGATTGAATAAGAGACCTAAATGTGAATGTATCTATAACATCTGTTGCATTAAATAATGGTCCATTATTACCTACAAGTTGATAAAACATTTGGAAATCTCCTCTAAAGATATTTCCCACTGCTAATAATGTTAATATTATTAAAGTCGGTACCAAACAAGGAATTGTTACTTTGAAAATTCTTTGGAATATATTTGCTCCATCAATTTGAGCTGCTTCATATATTTCTGTATCAATTCCCATTATTGCTGCTAGATATAGCACTGTTCCATATCCAACATTTTTCCATGCTGAGAAAAATACTAATATAAATGGCCAAATCCATGTTGTTCCATAGAAATTAATTTTCTCTCCTCCAAGCTTTGCAATTAATGTATTAATTGTTCCATGCTCAACATTTAAAAAATTGTAAGCAATCATTCCAACAACAACCCATGAAATAAAATATGGTAAAAACATTGCTGTTTGTGTAATCTTTTTAAAGAACTTTCCACCAATTTCTGAAATTAATATCGCAAGCCCCATTTGAAGAACTGTATTAATAACAATAAACAATACATTATAAAATATAGTGTTTCTGGTTACAGTCCAAGCTTGTCCTGAAATAAAGAAATATTTAAAATTGTCAAATCCAACCCATGGACTTCCAAAAATACCATCTCTAAAATTATAATTCTTAAATGCAACAATTGAACCTGTCATAGGCAAATAACTAAATAGTAAGAAATAAGTAACTGCTGGTACAAGCATCAGTAATAATATCCTATTTCTTTTAAATTGCCTTACAAAAGAAGATTCCTCATACAAAGTATTTTCCTTATTTTTGTTTTTCGAAAAAAATCCATTTTTAATTTTTTTGCTATCTAACCCTTTCTCCATATATATCCCCCTTATAAGTTATCGTTTTCACCAACTGATATAATGATAACATCTACATAAGTAATATTTATTGGTAAAATAATTAGATACTAGTAAAATATTATTATCTTTTTTATTTTGACTTACCATTTATTATAATCTTAAATAAAACCAAATTGAATAATTTTTGTATTTTATGTTTATTGTTGAATAAATTCTAACAATAATGGTATAATTTTAACATATTTGATATAGGGGGTATATATATGGTCAAACTTTTAATTGCAGATGATGAAAGTTTTACACGTCAGGGTATATTAGAAACAATTCCATGGAAGGCTTTAAATATCAGTGAAGTACGAGAAGCATATGATGGTCAAAATGCATTAGAAATTATAAAAGATTTTGAACCAGATATTTTATTAACCGATGTAAGAATGCCTCGTTTAAATGGTATAGAATTATCTTTTAAGGTTAGAGAATTATATCCTAATTGTTCTATTATATTTATGAGTGGTTTTTCAGATAAAGAATATTTAAAATCAGCTATTCACCTTAAAGCAATAAGCTATGTAGAAAAGCCTATTGATTTAGATGAATTAGAAATTTCAATTAGAAATGCTGTCACAGAAGCTCAAAAATCAAAAATAATATATAAAAACATTAAAGATAATATAGTGTTAGATTTAATTAATTCAATTACTAATGATGAAATAAATTTACTTTTATCTTCTCATTATAATTCTGACTACTACTTGTCATTATTGGACAAGCCTTCTGTAATCGTTTGTTTGAATTTAATTAATTGTATTAATATTGATCAAAACTTAATTATTTCTAATTTACAAAACTTAATTTCTATTTACAATATGGAATCTTTGATATCGTTTATTAATAAAAAACAAATTATTATTAATTTATTTCTTAAAAATACTATAAAATCATTAATATCTAATTCTGAATTTAATTCATTGCTATTTTCGGTTAGTGAATATATAAATAACTTTACACCTTTAAACTTCTGTATAGGAAATATTTTCAACAATATATATGATATTAAAAATGCTTATACTGATATTATTAAAATAGTTAACTCTGCATTCTTTTATAATCATAATTCCGTAATTTATTTAGAAAATTTTAATCCTAAAATTTATGTACTTAATAATGATATCTATGATGATTTTCAAAAATATTTAGTTAATGAAGATAAGGCTAGTTTACTTTTATTAACTAAAGAATTAACAAATGAAATTAAAAATTATCCAAGCACCTCTATAAGTTATGTAAAGGATATCTATTATAATTTACTGCTAAAACTTATTAACTTTTCAAATGATAGAAAAATTGATATCTCAACTCATATAGATAGTAACAGTCTATTTGAAGATATATTGCAACTGAATACTATCTTTGAAATTAATAGTTACCTTATAGATAAAATAAATAATTTCTTTAAATTATTAGAAGAAAAAAATAACAATAATAAACCTATATTAAACATTTTAAAATTTATCCATGAAAACTATGCTGATGTTAATCTTTCCCTAGAGGAAATAAGTAAAAATATATTTTTAACACCAGCACATATATGCGTAATTTTTAAAGATCATACTAATACTACTGTAAATAAATATATCACTGAATATAGATTAGACAAGGCAAAAACTTTATTACAAGACCCTTCAATAAAAATGAATGAAATTGCTTCAAGTGTTGGCTATAGAGATGGCAATTATTTTGCTAAGATCTTCAAAAAGGAAGTCGGCTATAGCCCCTCTGAATATAGGCGTAAATTCACATAATGAAAGATTATATTATAAATAAAATTACTTTTTTTAGGAAACTAAATTTAATACAAAAATTTCTATTAACTTATTGTATTTTAATATTAGTTCCTTTAACAGCTTTATTTGGATACTCTTATGCTAAAATGTCCAATATCATTGAAAGTAATTTATTAAATTCTACTGAAAAGGCCTTTGAACAATCTGTTGATTTTATAACTTATAAACTATATAGAATCTTTGATATTTCTAATACATTAGCTATTGATGAAAACATTGTAACAATACTTAGGAATGATCCTGATAATTATTTACTATCTGACCAAATAAGTCATTTATCATATTTAAGATTATTTCTTTCATCATACGAAGATGAATCTGAAGTTTCTAATGTAAGTTTATATGTTAATGATAATTTTATTTACAAGAATGATAATAAAAATATTTTTAGTATGAATATATTAGATGGTACTAAAGCTATAAATTTAATAAATAGTACTAATGCCCGATTTATTTGGGGACCTAGTTCTTATTTTACTACTTATAATCCACTACCATCTGATACACTCTCACTTTTTAAAACTATAAAAAGCCCTGATAATTTTGCTGAAAATATAGGTTATTTAAAGCTTACCTTTAAAAAATCTCTAATTAGCGATATTATCAATAAAATTAATTCTGTACCTAATACTGTTAGCTATATAATTAATTCTGAAGGAATCATAATTTGTTCATCCGAAGAAAAAAATCAAAATATTGAATATATAACTGATATAAATCAAATTCAAGATTTTGCAAATATAAATAATAAGTTTTCCACTACTAAAGTTAATAATTCAAAAATTTATGTTAAATCGTCTTTAATAGATAAAACAGATTGGTATTTGGTAACCTTATTACCAGAATCAAGTATTATTGCTGCTATAAATTCTCAAAGAATCTATCTTTTCATTATAGTAGTTATTTGTGGTGGAACTTCCATAGCTTTAGCTTTTTATTTCATAAAATATATAAATAAAAGATTAAATAAAGTAGTTAAAGGGATGCGTTGTGTTCAATCCGGTGACTTTAGTCATTATATTGATCATAATGATAATGATGAATTAGGAGAATTAATTGATAGTTACAATTATATGATTGGTAAAATGTCTATATTAATTGATGAACAATACAAACTTGGTAAGAGTGTAAAAAATGCTGAATTAAAGGCTTTACAATCTCAGATTAATCCTCATTTTTTATATAACACCCTAGATATGATTAATTGGATGTCATATAAAAAAATGAACTCTGAAATTAGCCATGCAGTTAAAAATTTAGCTAAATTTTATAAGCTTTCTTTAAACAAGGGTAAGGACTTAGTTCCTATAAAAGATGAGCTACAGCATGCAACATTATTTGTAAACATTCAAAATATGAGATATAACAATAGAATTTCATTAAAATTTAATGTTGATGAAGCTATTAATGATTATTTAATTCCAAAGATTACTTTACAACCTATTATTGAAAATTCTATTAATTATGGAATTCTGGGTAAAGGTGAGGGAACTGGTACTATTTCTATACTAGGATATTCTATTAACTCAGATGTGATTCTAACAATTTCTGATGATGGTATAGGAATGACTGAAGATAAACTTAAAGAACTAATCGATAATAAGCTTACCTCTTCAAAAGGTAGTGGTTATGGCTTAAAAAATATCAACAAAAGAATTAAACTGTTATATGGTGATAATTATGGCCTTTCATTTAAAAGTGTTTATAATTATGGTACTACAGTCATTATTAAAATTCCACCAATTAAAGAAATAGAAAAAAATGATTAAAATATGAGGTATTAAACTATGGGTAAACAAAAAGAATTTTATGACAAACCACTTTTTTCAATTATTAATTATATAACTTGGTTTTTATTAGGAGGACTTTATTTTATTCTCCTTAATATACCACTTATATTTTTTTATACACTAACATCATATAATGCTAGCCTATTTAGTATAGCTTTATTATTTATTTGCTTAATTCCATTTGGACCAGCTTTAGGCGCTTTATACTCTACAATGGCTGAAATAGTTAGAGAAAAAGATATTTCATTCACCTCTTACTTTTTTAACTCTTATAAAACTCAATTTAAGTCTAACTTTAAATTATGGTTTGTAGAATTATTATTATTAACTATCTTCTTTGTAGATTTTCAGTATTTTTATTTAAATATGTCTTCAAGTGGACTTCATATAATATTTTTAATATTAGGAATTTTTGTATTAATATTAGGTCTTTATGCATTTCCTATTAATTGTAGATTTCATATGAAATTAAGAGATATTGTTGCATTATCTTTTTACTATTCAATAAAGAAATTCTATATAACTTTATTAAAAATAATTGTTACATTAATAGTACTTTTCCTTGTTGCTAAAATACATGCTCTGTTAGTACTATTTATACCAAGTATACTTTGTTTTATATTAACAATTTATGATAAACCTATATTATTAGAGCTTGAAAAGAAATCATCAGTTGGAACTTTATCAGCTTCTAATTAAATGTAATATCTTCAACAAACTTTATATTGAATAAATAAAAAGTAATAACTCTGATAGAAAACTTTTAGTTTTCTATCAGAGTTATTACTTTTATCTTTTATTTATCCATTATTTATTATTTCCTGTAACAAGTCTGGATAATCGGTAAATACTCCACTTACTCCTGCTGAAATTAATTTTCTCATTAAGATTGGAGTATTCACAGTATAAATATTTACATCTATATTATTTTCTTTAGCTTCTTTAATAAGCTCTTCTGATACTAATCTAATATCTGGGTGAATTGCATTTGCACCAAAATCCTTAGCATAATTAACTACATCTTTTATAGGCTGATAATATAATAATCCTGTTTTAAACTCACTATCAATTTCTCTAGAAATTTTTATAGACTCATGATTAAAGCTAGATAATATTACTCTATTCTTTAACTCATACTTGTTAACTAAATCTATTACATCTTTTTCAATTCCCTCATAATGTATTTCATCAGTTTTAAGTTCTATATTTAATATTACCCTAGAAGCTTTAACTAACTCTAAAACCTCTTCTAAAGTAGGAATTCTACACTCTAAGTTATCTTCAAAATTCTTATTTCTACACTTAAAACCCTTAAGTTCTTTAAGGGTATAATCCTTTACTAACCCTTTTCCTATAAATGTTCTTTCAATATCTTCATCATGTATTACAACAAGTTTATTGTCTTTACTCTTATGAACATCAATTTCTAAACCAGTTGCTCCTGTTTTTATGCCTTCTCTTATTGATAATATAGTGTTTTCAGGATAATACTTACTTGCCCCTCTATGTGCAAAATTTATCATACAAATTCACCTCGTATAAGATATTTAATGTACTTACTTGTACACATTATTTATTTTATCATTTTCTTTGAGCCATTATAAGTTGCAATAAAATATCCACCATAAATAATTATAAGTACAACTAAAGTAATTAATATATATTTCATCATACTTCCATCACCAACTATAGAAACTATTCCTTGTGCAAATTTTAATCCTGCTATAGAATGAACTAATGCAAGTGCTAAAGGAATTATGAAATATATTCCTATTTGTGTAAATAAAGATTTATTAATTATTTTTTCATCAACTCCAACTTTTTTAAGTAATTCATATCTATAGATATTATCTGCTGATTCACATAATTGTTGAAGTGCTAAAACTGCTGCACTTGTTATTAGGAATATAACCCCCATATAAATTGCTAGATAGGAAACCACTGCTCCAAGTCCAGCTGTAGTTGCTTCTACATTTTCTTTACTAATATAATATATTTGAGTTCCATCCTTAGCATTATTATCTTTTATTAACTTGTTTATAGCTTCTTCTGACTTTAATTTATCATCTTTATAATTTACATTTAAATAAGTATTAATAGCTGTTAATCCATTAACTACATCATCATTTACTACAAATGTACAAATATTATTTTTAAGAGTTGAATCATAAGCTACAATATTGAAAACTTTATTACTTGAAGGACTTAATTCCTTTCCATTAATATTTATTTTAGTATTATTATCTATAGCTTCCTGTATCACAGCTTGCATATCATCTATGTCACCAAAAGCTAAATACTCATTTTGCCCTAACTCTACAGTGTCTTTTCCTAACAATATTAATAACCCATTAAAGTCTGATAATGTAATTGTATTAATATTACTATCTGCAAATACAGGATAATAACTACTTCCTTTTTCAATACCATTCTTACTTAAAAATTTGCTATAAGGTACTTCACTATTATAATTTGTGTATTCTGCATAATTAGAAATGTCATCTAAATTATTTTTTCCTAATAAGTCTTCAATATTATCACCATTTAAGTTCCATATACTACTATCAAATTGCGTTAAATCTTGAACATCTTTATTGAGACCTCTGCTAATTCCAAATCCACTTGAAAATGTACATATTGCAATAAATAACATTAAGCAAATAAATGTCATTGATATAAAAGTAGTGTTTATTTTACTGTTAATTTGTCTTAATACAAACATATTTAAATCTTTCAAGTAGAATTTTTTATTGTTTTGCATAATCTTCAATAAAAACCCTGATAGTGAGAAGAAAAATAAAAGTGTTCCTATAGATCCTAATAATACTGGAATTCCTATAGCTGTTGGACTTGCTATTGCAACTCCATTTTTTAATACTATAAAATATGCCGAACCTATCATTACTATACTAATTACAAATGTTATTACAGATATCCAAATGTTTTTTACTTTTAAGCTTTCATTTTTCTTTTCAGAAGTTAATAAATCTATTAATTTTACTTTTCTTATAGTAAATGAATTAAAAATTAAAACAACTAAATAAATTAATCCAAAACAAGCTAATGTCTTAATAAATGCTATTTTAGAAAATACAAAAGTAAAATTAACTAAATTAACTTTAAATAATTTAGCAGTAAATATTGATAATCCTTGTGAAAGTAAAACTCCTAAAGCTACCCCTACTACTAGCGAAACAACTCCAATTAACATTGTCTCTATAAATATCAATCTAGAAAGTTGTTTATTTTCCATACCCAATGTCATATAAATTCCAAATTCTTTTTTTCTTCTTCTTATTAAAAAGTTATTAGCATATACTATTAAAAATCCTAAAACAAAAGAAATAAATACTGAAGCAACTCCCATAACTACATCTATTAGTTGAAATGCTGCTGCCTGCATATCAGTTAAATCCATCATTACTTTTTGTGATTCAATAGAATTAAAAGTATAAAATATACAAACTCCAAATACTAATGTTAAAAAATATATAGTATAATCTTTTAAACTCTTTTTTAAATTTCTTGTAGCTAGCTTAAAATACATCTCTTTGATCACCTCCAAGTAAGGTAACAACTTCGATTATCTTATTAAAGAAATCTTTTCTGCTATCTTTTCCTCTAACTAACTCATTAAAAATCTTTCCATCTTTAATAAATAAAATTCTACTTGCATAGCTTGCTGTAAAAGCATCATGAGTTACCATCATAATAGTTGCATTTAATTCTGTATTTAAATGTTCTAAACTTTCAAGAAGCATTTTTGCAGACTTTGAATCTAATGCACCAGTTGGCTCATCAGCTAATACTAATGATGGATTAGTTATTATTGCTCTTGCACATGCAACTCTTTGTTTTTGTCCACCTGATACTTCATAAGGATACTTGTTTAATATTTCCATAATTCCAAGTTTACTTGCTACTTCTTTAACTCGAATATCAATTTCTTTATGATTAACTCTTGAAATAGTTAATGCTAATGCTATATTTTCATAACAAGTTAATGTATCTAATAAATTAAAATCTTGAAATATAAATCCAAGCTCTTCTCTTCTAAATTTTGCAATTTTTTTAGAGTTTAACTTTGTAATATCATTATTATTTATAAAAATATGACCACTACTTACTTTATCTATTGTTGAGATACAATTTAATAATGTAGTTTTACCACTTCCTGAAGCACCCATTACTCCAACAAATTCTCCCTCTTCTACAGTAAAATTAATATTATTAATTGCTTTAGTTATATTACTCTTGTTACCATAATATTTTTCTATATTGCTTACCTTTAAAACTTCCTTTTTCATAATTTCCTCCATTGAATTCATATTTTTCAAGATCTTATCTTAACTATGATTCAATTTTATAATTAATATGATACTCTATCCATAGAACTATATAACATAAACCTTACACTTTTGTCATATTATATTATATTGTATAATATTTATTAAGAAATAATTATTATACATAATGAGGTGACTTATATGAAAAAACTATTTAATTTATCATTCTTTTATTTAATTTTAGGACTAGCATTAGGTGTGTTTTTTAGAGAATTTACTAAGTTTAATGATTTTACTAGTGTTACAACATTAAGTGCTGCACATACACATACCCTAGTATTAGGCTTTATTTTCTTCTTAGTTATAGTTATTTTAGAAAAGGTATTCACTATATCAAATATTAAACACTTTAATATTTGGCTTATAATTTATAACATTTGTTTATTATCTTTAATTTCTACATTAGTTGCTCGTGGAATATTAGAGGTATTAAATAATGATTTTGCAGGCCTTCCTCATATTGCAGGAACTTCACATGTTATTTTAGGACTAGCACTTATTTGGTTCATGATAATATTAAAAAAATCAATATTCACTAATAAATAATTGTAAAAAAATACACCATAACATTTTTGTTATGGTATATTTTTTTATATGAAGAATTACTCTTTTATATTTAAAATTTCATCATATCATTTATAGGAAATAATATAGTTACCTCTGTTCCTTCATTTTCATTTGATTTAATATTTATACCTAATCCTAACTTTTCACAAAGCTTTTTACACAAATATAATCCCATGCCAGTAGATTTTCCAAATCTTCTACCATTTTCACCTGTATACCCTTTTTCAAAAGCTTTAATTACAGACCTTTCATCCATTCCAATTCCATTATCACATATTTTTAAAATAACGTCATTTCCTATATTCTCACTATATATTTTTAAAACACTTTCTTTCTTATCCATATATTTAATACTATTACTTACTATTTGACCTAAAATAAATTCTATCCATTTACTATCACAGGATACTATTTTATCAACATTCCTAATATCAACTTTAACCCGTTTTTCAATTAAAGTATTAGCATTTTTTCTAATTACAGCATTAATAGATTTCTTTAAATTAATTTCTTTAATCAAATAATCTTTTTCTACTGCATTGCTTCTTGCATAAAATAAAACCTGTTCTATATAATCCTCAACCTTTGTTACCTCTTCTCCTATACTTTCAGTAACTTCATTATCATTATTTTCAATAAGTAATTTACAAGTTGCTATAGGAGTTTTTATTTCATGTACCCAAAGCTCTATATATTCTTTATAATCATTGCTATTTCTAATAGATTCACTTATATCATCCTTCATTGATTTTGTTGCTTGACTTATAATTTCAAATAAAATTTTACCCTCTAAAAAATCTTCTTCAGTAGCAACATCACCAATAAAATACTTTTTATCCAATTCATCTAATCTCTTTAATAAACTACTATAATACTTACTTTTTCTTAAACAATCATAAATAAAAAAAGATATACTGGCTAAAAAATTCAAAATACATATTATAAAAATTGCATAGGAAGATACATTTAATCCAAACAATAAATAAGATGTAATAACTAAAACAATTATATTAATTATTATAAATATAACTTTATCTTTAAAATATTCTATAAAGCTCATATTAAAATATACCCCTGTCCCCTCCTTGTTTGAATATAATCAACAGCACCTATTTCTTCTAATTTTTTTCTTAACCTATTAATATTAACAGTCAAAGTATTATCATCTACAAATTCATCATCCTGCCACAAAGCTTTCATTAAATCATTTCTCGAAACAATCCTCTCTTTATTTTTCATTAATGTAAAAAGAATTTTACTTTCATTTTTTGTTAACTCACACTTTTTATTATCAAATGTCATTTCACTAGTAGACATGTTATATTTTAAACCCTTAAATTCGAAAACTTCACTATCTAAATTTTGATATGTTCTTCGAATAATTGATGCAATCCTAGCAAGTAAAATTTGAGTATTATAAGGCTTAGTTATAAAATCATCTGCACCTAAATTCATACTCATAAGCTCATCTACTTCACTATTTCTACTTGTAACTACTATTATTGGAACATTAGATTTCCTTCTTATTTCTCTGCATATATAATAACCATCATAATACGGTAAATTAATATCTAACAATATTATATCTGGCTCCTCCTTCAGGGAAATATCAACTATATTTTCAAAATCTGTGGAATAACTTGTTTCATAACCATATCTATTTAAAAATGTACTTAACTCTAACCTTATTTTCTCTTCATCTTCTATAATAAAAATTTTATTATTCATTTATAAAACCACCCCTTTTTCATAATTATATCCATAATTT
>OLNJ01000845.1_pt1 | contig 20805 bp, 21 predicted proteins | sample 1672191 | NCBI WGS metagenome assembly OLNJ01 (sample SAMEA3136657, study PRJEB25190) | human gut metagenome | biome: human gut; feature: human-associated habitat; material: faeces | place: Austria | collected 2013 | reverse complement strand
TCAACAGAATCCTGTCCATTATTAGTACCAAAATCTAAATATTCTATATTTTTAGATTTTAAAAATTCAATAATTTCAAGTTTCAAATTATATCCACCATGGTCACATCCTAAACCTATTTTCATAATTAAAGCTCCTTGTTAATATAAAAAATGGTTTTATTAACATATTTTTTCATGCTAATCCATATTATTATATTTAAAATATTTTATTTAATTATACATAATTTTTTGTTAATACTCCATAGAAAAGTTTAATTTTTTCAAATATTTTCTTATTTTTCACTTGAATTATATTAATCGCATTCCTATTTTACCATTTTTTGTCAAATAAATACTTGATTTTTATTGTTGTTTTTTAATATTTTCTTTTTAAACAATATTTTAAATTTTAATAATTTTATATCCAGCAGATTTAAGAAGTCTATTCATTATTGCTCTTCCTACTCCATCATTAGAAAATTCTTCTGTATATACTATATCATATTTTTCTTCATCTGCAGTAATAAGTGCATTGAATAAATTAGAAGCAACTTCTTCCAAATTATTCCCTAATACTATTGTATCACTTTTATATTTATCTTGATTTTTTGCTAAACACATTACAACAGTTCTCAACCCTTCTTTAGAATTATTATTTACTAATTCATTTATTTTATCTATTACCTTTTCGCTGTTACCAGATACAATAAAAACATCTGCATTTGGAGAATAATGCTTGTATTTCATTCCCGGTGCCTTAGCTTTAATATTATCTTCTTTTCTCTCTAAAGCAGGGTCAATATTTACTGTTCCTATAACTTGTTCTAAGTCTTCTTTTGTTATACTTCCTGGTCTTAATATAGTTGGTATATCATTAGTTAAATCTAATACTGTAGATTCTAGACCAAATGTACAATCTCCACCAAGAATAATACCATCTACTCTATTGTTCATTTCTTCATATACATGTTTACCTCTTGTAGGAGATGGCCTTCCTGATATATTTGCAGAAGGTGCCGCTATTGGTAGTTTAACCTCTTCTAAAAGAGCTTTTGCTATAGGATTTGATGGCATTCTTATGGCAACTGTATCCAATCCTCCACTAGTTCTCATAGGAACTATATCTTTCTTTTTAAGTATAATTGTAATTGGGCCTGGCCAAAATTCATTCATTATTATTTTTGCATTCTCATTTATTTCCTTGGCTAAATCATTTACCTGCTCTTTATCATATATGTGTACAATCAACGGATTATCACTAGGTCTTCCTTTTGCCTCGTATATTTTACTTACAGCAACTTCATCTAAAGCATTTGCTCCTAGTCCATAAACTGTTTCTGTTGGAAATATAACTGTATTTCCTTTTTTTAATATTTCTGCTTGTTTTTTTATTTCATTTTTATCTATATGTTTTTCATCTATTTTACTTATAAGTGTCATTTACTTTCTCACTCCCTTCTTTAGTAAATCTATATGCAATATACAATTATTGTTCCTGTTAAAAAGCCAATTATACTATATAGACTTTTAGACTTAGGCATTATTTCGTCCAATACTACAAATAGCATTGTTCCTGCTGCTAACGATAAAAATAGTCCTATTAATGATTTAAATAATCCTGCAAAATAAACACCTAAGAAACTTCCTATTCCCATAGGTATACCTGCAATAAATGTAAATAATATGATTTTTTTCGTAGATACCCTAGCTCCTGCTAAACTCAGTGCTGTGGCTAATCCTTCTGGTATATTATGTAGTCCAATAACTATAGCCAATGTAATTCCTAAAGTCTGTGCTGATATAAATGATGATCCTATGGCTAAACCTTCCGGCAAATTATGTAATAAAATACTTATAAAAATCAAATATCCTGATTGCATTTCTCCTGTAAAATCCAATCTACTTTTTATAAACATAGTTAATAATACACCTATAAACGTAAATAATACAGTAAAAAGTACTCCACTTGAATCCATAGATTCTTTCATTAAATCAAAAACTACAACTGCTAGCATTATTCCACCTGATAATCCCATACAGAAATTCAAGTATCTATCTACCTCCCTTCTAAATATAGAAGAGAGTATTCCGCCAGCTCCCGTACCTAATACTCCAGCTAATAATCCTATTAACGTGACTTTTAATATCATTGTACTATTTTCACCTCGTAATTTAAATTTAATATATTACATATAGAATTATATTTCATTACCTATAGAAAAAATCCCTAAAAATTTAGGGATTTTATATTGCTGTCATTTTTTTAGTTTGATCTTCAGTGATTAATGCATCTATCATCTCATCTAAATCACCATCTAAGAATTGATCTAACTTATAAAGAGTTAAGTTTATTCTATGATCACTTACTCTTCCTTGTGGGTAGTTATAAGTTCTTATTCTTTCAGATCTATCTCCAGTACCAACCTGACTTTTTCTTTCTGCCGCAACTTCATCATGTTGTTCTGATAAAGCTTTGTCATAAAGTCTAGCTTTTAATACTTTTAATGCTTTTTCTTTATTTTTTAATTGTGATTTTTCATCCTGACAAGATACAACTTCTCCCGTAGGTATATGAGTTATACGTACAGCTGAGTCTGTTGTATTTACGCACTGTCCACCATTTCCTGATGCACGGAATACGTCTATTCTTAAGTCATTTGGATTTATTTCTACTTCCACATCTTCTACTTCTGGTAAAACTGCAACTGTGGCAGTTGATGTATGGATTCTTCCTCCAGATTCAGTAGCAGGTATTCTTTGAACTCTATGAACTCCTGACTCATATTTAAGTCTTGAGTAAGCACCTTTACCTTTGATTAGGAATGATACCTCTTTGTATCCACCAACTCCAGTATCACTAGCACTTAAAAGTTCCATTTTCCATCTTCTTCTTTCAGCATATCTAGAATACATTCTAAATAAGTTTCCAGCAAATAAAGCTGCTTCATCTCCACCTGCTCCACCTCTTATCTCAACTATAACGTTCTTTTCATCGTTAGGGTCTTTAGGTAATAAAAGGATTTTTAATTCAGCTTCTAATGGTTCTACTTGACATTCTAGTTCAGATATTTCCATTTTTGCTAATTCTCTTAGTTCCTCATCAGATTCTTCTTCTAAAATAGCTTTAGATTCACTAAGGTCATTTAATACACTTTTATATTCTCTGTATTTATTAACGATAGGCTCTAAATCTGCATGTTCTTTCATATACTTTTGCCAAACTTTTTGGTCATTTATTATTTCCATGTCACTGATTTTTTCAGTTAAATCTATATATTTATCTTCTAAAACCTGTAGCTTGTTTAACATACTGTTCACCTCTTTTTTTCGTACAATCTCAGCATTTTATTATATCATAAAATATTTCCTATAACAACTCTGTCAATTTGTTGCAAATCTTTTCTAGTATATATATTAGTATATCCATACATCTTCATTAACTTACTAACATCCTCGCTTTGGTCATGCCCAACTTCATAAGCTAAAGTTCCACCTTCTTTTATGAAATTCTTTGCTTCTTTTGTTATAGCTCTATAAAAATCTAAACCATCAATTCCACCTTCAAGAGCATTATACGGTTCAAAATCTTTTACTTGTTTGTCTAAAGTATCGATTACTTCTCTTTTTATATATGGTGGATTCGAAACTATTATATCAAATTTCATTTCTTTATTTATATTTGTAAATAAATCTGATTTAACAAAAGTTATTCTATCATCTACTTCATTTAATATAGCATTTTTTCTACCTATTTCCAAAGCTATTTCTGATATATCGACAGAAGTTATTTTTGCATTTTCTAAGTATTTTGCCAAACTTACTGTTATAGCTCCAGAACCTGTTCCTATGTCCAATATATTTATATCTTCTTTATTTTTTGCTATTTCAATTACCTCTTCTACTAAAACTTCTGTATCAGGTCTTGGTATTAAAACACCTTCTTGCACATAAAAATCTAATCCCATAAATTCACGATTTCCTACAATATATGCAATAGGTCTATTGTTTAATCTTTCTTCTATAAATTTATTAAATAAATTTTCTTCTTCTTTACTTAAAGATTTATCTAAGTTTAAAAGTATATATAATCTATCTACATTAAGGACTTTTTGCAATAAAGTTTCTACATCAAGTCTTGGTGTAGAACTTATTTCTTCAAGTTCCTTGGAATATCTTACAATTATGTCTCTTATAGTCATAAGTTTCTCCCTTACTTCTTTAAATTACGGCTTTTAATGCTTTAATCGCCACTTCTAATTGATCATCTTCTGGCTCATTTGTAGTTATATGTTGTAACATCATTCCCGGATAAGCAACAATTTTACTTAATATATTATTATATTTCCCAAGAAATTTAATTATCTCATAAGATATTCCTGCCACAATAGGAATACATAAAATTCTCATTATAATTCTAACAAGAATATTAGGCCATCCAAAGAATGAAAATAGTATTATTGATGTCGCCATTACTATAAATAAGAAATTTGTACCACATCTAGGATGTAGAGTTGTAAACTTTTTGGCATTTTCAACTGTTAACTCTAAGCCACTTTCATAACAATATATTGTCTTATGCTCAGCTCCATGATACATAAATGTTCTTTTTATATCTTTATTTTTTGATATAGCTAACATATATAATATCAAGATGCCTATTCTAATTAAGCCTTCTATTAAATTTAAAACTATATTATTTTTTATTATTTTTGAGAACAATCCACTTATAGTTGTAGGTATTAATACAAAAAGACCAACAGAAAATATCATAGCTAAAACTAAAGATATAGCCATAATTACATCATTTGCTTTATCTTTAAATACCTTTTTCAAAAATCTATCAATTGCATCTTCTTCATCATCTTCCTCCATAAAAAACTCTGAAGAATAATTAAGACTTTTCATTCCTTGTATCATAGTTTCAAATAATACAAATCCTCCTCTTAAAAATGGTATTTTGTCTATTTTTTTATCATTAACCCAACTACTTATTCTTTCTTTTTTTAATTCAATTTCTCCATTACTTTTTCTAACTGCAATAGCTCTATAATGTTTAGATTGCATCATAACACCTTCTATTACAGCCTGACCACCAACATTTTGCTTTTTCATTGTTAATACTCCTCATAATAATTTTAACTTAATAAAACTATTATAATATAAAAATTCCCCTTAGAGTATCATATTATACTTTTAAGGGGTCAATTATTTATTTAACCACATGACATTTTCTGCATCTAGCTTCATAGCTTTCAACAGCCCCTACTTGAATAATAGGGTCATCATATCTTGCCGGTTTTCCATCTATTAATCTTTGTGATCTTGTTGCTGGCTGTCCACATACAGAGCAGATAGCTTGTATTTTATCTACAAATTCAGCAACTGCTAAAAGTCTTGGTGTTGGACCAAAAGGTTCACCTTTAAAATCCATATCTAATCCTGCTGCGATAACTCTTACTCCTTTGTTAGCCAAATCAACAGCAATATTTACTATATCTTCATCAAAAAATTGCACCTCATCTATACCTACTACTTGTATATCTTCATCTATTAAATCATATATATCTGAAGGCTTTTCTATGGGAATAGCTTCTATACTATCTCCACTATGAGATACAACATCACTTTTACTATATCTATCATCTATATGAGGTTTAAATACAATAATATTTTGTTTTGCAATTTTAGCTCTTTTTAATCTTCTTATTAACTCTTCACTTTTTCCACTGTACATAGGTCCAACTACTACTTCAATATAACCATGGTTTACTGGTCTATACATATTTTCGAACCTCCTAAGTTTTTATCTTATGTTGTTACTAATAATATTCTAAAATTATGTATTTTTTAGTAATTAGATAAATAAAATAGGGGTTGGATAGCCAACCCCTTTTTTACAATAATTAATCCATTTTGAATCTTTTTTTGAATTTGTCGATTCTTCCACCTTTTTCTATGTTCTTTTGTTTTCCTGTATAGAAAGGATGGCATTCTGAACATATTTCAACTCTTATTTCGTCCTTAGTTGAACCAGCTATGAAAGTATTTCCACAAGCACAGTGTACTTCAACTGCATTGTATTTTGGTTGTATATCTTTTTGCATTCTTAGTCACCTCTTTTTCAATTATATTCTAAATTAATTATATTAATTTTAAGTTTTCATCTTCAACTACATCATTATAACACATGTTTTTTAGTGATACAAGGATTTTTGTATTTCTTAGCCATATGAATTTTTCTTTATAATATTATTATTTTATTATCGGATTTTTTAAATAATCTGATTTTGGATTTAAATTTGGGTTAAGAATAGAATAAGCTTTTGTTGCTAAAATATCTAATTCCAATAATGGATTATTAGGGTGTTTAGGAACTTTTGTAATCAAAGGTATAGAAGAGGTCTTTTTTATTGAAGATAAAATTTCTCTTCCTTTTGAATTAAACCCTAAAATTCGTCCAAAATTATATTGACTTATAGTGTTTTTATCAAAGTTATAATTATCAAAGCCGATAAAGATTTGAGTAAGTAATCTTGAAATTTTTGTGTAAGTATATCTTTTGCTTTTTACTCTAAGAATTAAATCATCATAAGAAGTGCTGTCTATAACTTCTTTTAATATTTTCTTATCTAAACCTTCTGATGCTTCATAAAGATTGTTAAAATTTACGCAATTAGTTGAGATTTTATATCTTAAAAATTTATATAAATCTTCATCAAAAGAAAAAGTGTATCCATCGTTTTTTAGGGATTTTAAAATATTATATGATGGTTCTGGCATTACTGAACTCAAAGTGTTAATAGAGTATTCATTATCAGAAAGTGCTTTTCTAATAGATGTAGCAGAAGAGAAAGTACTTTCTATATTAGTTTCATTGTAATTGCTGCCTTCACGTTTTAAAGTATATGGTTTTATTTTGCTTTTTTCTAATAGAATAGCTTTAATATATTCTATTCCTAATATATTATTTGAAGATGAAATAACATCTTTAATAGAATCATCCTTTGAAAAATCTATTAGTGATTTTTCCCTAGCTTTAGCAAAAGAAATTCCTTCTTTAAGATTGTTTTTTAACATATTGTTAAAAGAGTCATTATTTGTAGTTAAAATTTTAGCAATTTTATAAAGTGAATCCACGTCTCCGCATTCAGAACCAAAGTAAAGATTATCTACGACTCCTAGAGAATTTAAAATAGAGACAGCACCTCTAGCGAAAATTTCAGCAGAAGAAACTGCGTAAAAAGTCGGTAACTCTAGTACCAAATCTACTCCGTTTTCTAGAGCCATTTCGGTTCTTTTCCATTTATCGATTATCGCTGGACCACCTCTTTGTACAAAATTTCCGCTCATTATACATACTATTCCATCACAGTTTGTAGCTTTCTTTGCCTCGGTAATATGATATAAATGACCGTTATGAAATGGATTATATTCTGTAATTATACCTGTAATATTCATATTAGCGCTCCTTTTAGGGAAATATAAAATCATTATAACATAAGATAAAAAAAGTAAAATAAGTTATAGTAAAATGATATAATACATAATATTCAGAAAATTAATAATATAAAGAATTAAATATTTAAAGTAAATTTCTATTGAAAAATATAGCTATATAGGAGTATATTAGATAATGAATGATTCGTCCTTGTGACTACGAAAGGAGAAATTAAAATGGAACTTATGAATAAATTATTCGAAGCTGCAAAAGCAAATAAGCAAAGAATAGTTTTACCAGAAGGTGAAGAGCAAAGAACTATAATTGCTACTGAAGAAATTAAGAACCAAGGGTTAGCTTATCCAATACTAATTGGTAATCAAGAAAATATAATGAATATGGCTAAAGAGCTTAATGTTGATTTATCTGGTGTTGAAATAATTGATCCTAACAGTTATGAAAAGATTGATGAGTATGTAAAAGCCTTTTATGAAATAAGAAAAAATAAAGGTATGACAATGGAGAAAGCTGAAAAAATAGTGAGAGATCCACTATATTTTGGTACTATGATGGTTAAGTTAGATGATGCTGATGGTATGGTATCAGGTGCTATACACACTACAGGAGATCTTTTAAGACCAGGTCTTCAAATCATCAAGACAACTCCAGGGGTATCAGTTGTATCAAGCTTCTTCATAATGATGGTACCAGATTCACCATATGGAGAAAATGGTATGTTATTATTTGCAGATTGTGCTGTTAATCCAAATCCTACATATGAACAATTAGCAGCAATAGCTATAGCTACTGCAGATACTGCTAAAAATTTATGTAAGGTAGAACCAAGAGTTGCGATGTTATCATTCTCAACTATGGGAAGTGCTGATCATGAGCTAGTTGAAAAGGTAAGAAAAGCTACTGAACTTGCAAAAGAATTAAGACCAGATTTAATGATCGATGGAGAAATGCAATTAGATGCAGCTATAGTTGGAAAAGTTGCTGCTCAAAAAGCTCCAAATAGCAAAGTTGCTGGAAGAGCAAATGTATTAGTGTTCCCAGATTTACAATCAGGAAATATTGGATATAAATTAGTTCAAAGATTTGCTGGTGCTGAAGCTATAGGACCTATGTGTCAAGGTTTTGCTAAACCAATAAATGACTTATCAAGAGGATGTAGCTCAGAAGATATAGTTAATGTAGTTGTGCTAACAGCTGTTCAGGCTCAAGCTCAAAATAAGTAATATATTAAGAGGTGTTTATAAATGAAAGTATTAGTAATTAATTGCGGAAGCTCATCATTAAAATATCAATTAATCGATATGGCTACAGAAGAATCTTTAGCTCAAGGATTAGTTGAAAGAATAGGAATCGAAGGTTCTGTTTTAACTCAAAAAGTTGAAGGAAGAGAAAAATATATAGTTAAAGAAGCTATGAAAGATCATAAAGATGCTATAAGATTAGTTTTAGCAGCTTTAGTAGATGAAAACAACGGAGTTATTTCATCTATGGAAGAAATCAATGCTGTAGGACATAGAGTTGTTCACGGTGGAGAAAAATACAACAAGTCAGTTGTTATAAACGATGAAGTTAAAAACTATATTGAAGAATGCTTTAAGTTAGCTCCATTACATAATCCAGCTAATATGATAGGTATCAAGGCTTGTGAAGAATTAATGCCAAACACTCCAATGGTAGCTGTTTTTGATACTGCTTTCCACGGAACAATGCCAGAAGAAGCTTACCTATATGCTTTACCATATGAATTATATGAAAAGCACGGAATTAGAAAATATGGATTCCACGGAACTTCTCATAAATACGTTTCTCAAAAAGTTGCAGAAGTTATGGGTAGAGATATAAAAGATCTTAAGATTATAACTTGTCATTTAGGAAATGGATCAAGTGTATGTGCAGTTAAAAATGGAGAATCAGTTGAAACTTCTATGGGATTCACACCACTTGAAGGTTTAGCAATGGGTACTAGATCAGGTAGTATAGACCCAGCTATAGTTACTTTCTTAATGAAAGAAGAAGGATTAACTGCTGATGAAGTTACAGATTTATTAAATAAAAAATCAGGAGTATTAGGAATTTCAGGAATAAGCTCAGACTTTAGAGATATTGAAGATGCTGCTTATAAAGAAAAAGTTCACAGAGCTCAATTAGCTTTAGATATATTCCACTACAAAGTAAGAACTACTATAGGTGCATACGCTGCTGCTATGGGTGGAGTTGATGCTATAGTCTTCACAGCTGGTGTTGGTGAAAATGGACCAGAAACAAGAGAAGAAATACTTAAAGGATTAGAATTCTTAGGTGTTAAATGTGATACAGAAGCAAATAAAGTTAGAGGAAAAGTAAGAGAAATATCTACAGCAGATTCTACTGTTAAAGCATTTATAATTCCAACTAACGAAGAGTTAATGATTGCAAGAGATACTTTAGAATTAATATCAAAGTAATTATTATATAAATAGCTTGACTTTTAATGTCGGCGTAGATATAATAAATTGTGTTTGAAATGGGTAAATTAAAGCCTAAGGAGTGAAAATGGTGCTTTGCTCAAGCTATACGTAATGTATAATATATCTTCTTTAAGATATGAGGAGTAAAATCCAGAGCTTATAATTATGGAAGTACAATTTTTAGATTTACTTGTCAAAGATGGAAGAAAGAAAGCGGTTGATTTCTCACTTGATTTAGAACCTATAAAGTTTGAAGGAGAAATCATTAAAGCAATCAAACCTGTTAAGGTAGAGGGACAAATAGTATCAAGAAATGATGTTCTTGAATTAGAAGCCACTATCAAGACAGAATTAGAACTTAATTGTTCAAGGTGCTTAGATACCTTTATCTATCCAATAGATATTGATATAGAAGAAAGGTTTACAAATAATAAAGAACTTCAAGATGAAGAAGGGATTATATTTGTAGAAGGGGATACTTTAGATTTATCCCTAATTGTTGAAAATAGTATTATTTCAACCTTACCTATCAAGAGACTTTGCGCTGAAGACTGTAAGGGTCTTTGTTCCAATTGTGGAGCCAATTTAAATGTTGACAAATGTAGTTGTAACAATTATGATGTCGATATTAGGCTAGCAAAGCTCAAAGAGTTGTTTGGGGAATAAGGAGGTGTAATAATGGGAAATCCAGCGAGAAAGACATATAGAGCAAAAAGAGATTCTAGAAGAGCTCAAACTTTTAAGTTAAGCTTACCAGGAATAGTTGAATGTCCACAATGCCACGAAATGAAGATGGCTCACAGAGTTTGTAAGAACTGTGGATTCTACAAAGGTAAAGAAGTTGTTGCTTCAACTGAAGAATAAAGAAAGTCATATGACTTTCTTTTCTTTTATATATAAAGAAATAAAGGGGTGAACCAAATGAAAATAGCTATAGATGGTATGGGTGGAGATCATGCACCTAAGGCTGTAGTAGAAGGTGTTGTAAAGGCTACAGAAGAATTTAAGGATATAGAATTTTTCATAACAGGACCAGAAGAACAGATTAAAGAAGAGTTACAAAAGTGTAATTATATTGGAGATAGAATAAAGATAGTAAATGCTACTGAAGTTATAACTAATAATGAGCATCCAGTTATGGCTATCAGAAAGAAAAAGGATTCAAGCATTTGTAAAGCTTTAAACCTTGTTAAAGATAAAGAATGTGATGCTGTTATCTCTGCAGGAAGTACAGGAGCTTTCTTAGCTGGATGTACTTTTGTCGTAGGTAGAATTAAAGGAATAAAGAGACCAGCACTTGCGCCAATAATGCCAGGGAAAAATGGGCCATTTATGATAGTTGATTGTGGTGCTAATGTTGATTGTAAGCCAGAGCATTTAATTAATTTTGCGTATATGGGAAAAGAGTATTATAAGGGTGTTATGGAAAATAATAATCCTAAGGTAGGACTTGTAAATATAGGTGCTGAAGCTGAAAAAGGAAACGAATTAACTAAAGCTACTTATAGTTTATTAGAGCAAGAGGATGGATTAAACTTTGTAGGTAACGTAGAACCTAGATATATTTCAGATGGAGACACTCAAGTTTTAGTATGTGACGGATTTGTAGGTAATACAGTATTGAAAATGTATGAAGGTACTGCATCAAATCTTTTAAATATAATTAAAGAAGAGATTTTATCAACAGGAATAAAATCAAAAATCGGAGCAGTTTTATTAAAACCTGTTTTTTCAAATATTAAAAAGAAGTTTGATTATAAAGAATATGGTGGAGCACCATTTTTAGGTGTAGATGGTATATGTATAAAAGCTCATGGAAGTTCTGATGCTAAAGCTTTCAAAAGTGCAATAAGACAAACAAAGAATTTTTATGATAGTAAGGTACTAGATAAGATAAAAGAAGGTTTAGAAAACAAGTAATTTATATTGCTTTTAATATTGACGAGTAACTTAATATATAATATTATCTAAGTGGGTGAATTTAGGAGGTGAGAATATGTTTGAAAAGATTAGATCAATAATATCTGAAAAATTAGGTATCGATGAAGAAGAAATCACAATGGAATCTGCTTTTATTGAAGATTTAAATGCAGATTCATTAGATATAGTTGAACTTATTATGGCTTTAGAAGATGAATTAGAGATGGAAATTCCAGATGAAGAAGCTGAAACTTTCGTAACTGTGGCTGATATAGTTAAGTTTATGAAAGAACATGGTGAGGAATAATTAAATCCCGCAATATTGCGGGATTTAATGTTTAAAACAAAATTAGTCTATTCTTGAATTTGTTTAGAAATAGAAGCAAGTTGAAGAATATACTTGTAAGGAGCTGTACAAGATGAATAACTTTTATCAAAAAGAAGTGGAGGATGTAGTAGGGATAAAATTTAATGAACCGAGTTTATTAATGACTGCATTGACACATTCTTCATATGCTAATCAACATAGAGATGAAGCATACAATGAAAGATTAGAATTTTTAGGTGATTCTATTTTACAATTATGTATTACTGAATATCTATTTCTAAATTATAAGGAGAAAACTGAAGGTGAATTAACAAAGATTCGTAGTTTAATAGTTTGTGAAAATTCGCTGTATGAAATTGGAAGAGAACTGAATTTAGGATATTTTTTAAGAATGAGTAAAGGTGAAGAGCTTACAGGAGGAAGAGAGAGAGTATCTCTTATAGCTGATGCTGTAGAAGCTTTAATTGCTGCAATATACCTAGATAAGGGGTTAGAATTTACTAAAGATTATATTTTAGGTAGATTTGAAAAAATAATTAAAAGAGCAATTAATAATGACATAATATTAGATTATAAAACTAAACTTCAAGAACTATTGCAAAGAAATGGTGAAATATCTATAGTATATGAATTAATTAAACATGAGGGACCACCTCATAGAAGAAAATTCTTTACTCAATTAATAATAGATAATAAAGAGTTTAGTAAAGGCGAAGGTTATAGCAAAAAGGAATCGGAACAAAATGCAGCTAAGTCAGCTCTAAAGATTTTGGAGGATATAAATGAGTAAGAACTACTATATTATACCTGTTTTTATATCTCATCAAGGCTGTCCACATCAATGTGTATTTTGTAATCAAGATAGAATAGCTAGAGTTGTTGAGGATGAAGTTACAGAAAGTGATGTTAGAAAAACAATAGATGATTACTTAGAAACTATAGATGCAAAAGGAGCAACTTTAGAAGTTTCCTTTTTTGGAGGAACATTTACAGCAATACCGGTACAAAAGCAAAAAGAATTACTAAGTGTGGCGTTAGAATATAAAAATAGAGGTTTAATTCATAATATAAGACTATCAACTAGACCAGATGCTATAAATAGATACATCTTAGATTATTTAAAAGAATATAAAGTTGATATTATTGAACTTGGAGTTCAATCTTTAGATGATGAAGTTTTAATAAAAGCTGGTAGAGGACATACTGCAGAACAAGTAAAAGAAGCATCTATACTTATAAAAGAGTATAATTTTACATTAGGTCATCAAATTATGCCAGGATTACCTGGAGATACTTTTGAGAAGGATATATATACAACAAAAGCTTCTATTAGTATGAAGCCTGATATATGTAGAATATATCCGGCACTTATAATCAAAGATACTCCAATGGAGAAGATGTATGAAAGAGGAGAGTATATACCATATTCCTTGAAAGAAGCAGTAGATATATCTACTGAGATGTTAAAGCTTTATAAAGAAGCTAAAATTAAAGTGATAAGAATAGGACTTCAACCAACAGAATCTATAACATGGGGGCAAGATATTATCGATGGACCTTTCCATCCAGCATTTAGAGAACTTGTTGAAGGAAATTTAATATGTAGTAGCTTAAAAGAGAAAGCGCCTTGTGATAAGGATATTATTATAGAAATTAATCCTAAAGATGTAAGTAAGCTATATACAAATAAAAAGGAATATTTTAAAGAATTCACTAATAATAGAAGTGGAAAAGTTTTTGTTAAAGTTGAAAATAAAGTTAAAAGAAATAGAATTAGATTAACTGTAATCGAAAAGAAAGAAGAGTTTAAAATTTAGTATAGTTTCAATCATTATAAGGGAGTTAGCTTATTTGCCTAACTCCTAAAGTTTTATTATATAAAGATATAAGTCTATTTATTGAAATTTTTATATCTTTGCTATAAACTAAGAATGAATGGAGTGATAATAATGAAAAAGAAGACTAGAGAAAAGTTAGTTTATATTATTTCGATATTTATGTTGGTAGCATTTATATTAGGATTATTACCAGCACTTATATAAATAGATAAGGAGTGTGCCAATGTTTTTAAAGTCACTAGAAGTACGTGGATTTAAATCCTTTGCAGATAAAACAGAGCTAAACTTCAAAAAAGGAATAACTGCAGTAGTAGGACCAAATGGAAGTGGAAAAAGTAATATATCAGATGCGGTTAGATGGGTTTTAGGTGAACAAAGTGTTAAAAGCCTAAGAGGTGGAAAAATGGAGGATGTTATATTTGCAGGTACTCAATTTAGAAAACCGGTAGGACTAGCGCAAGTTTCACTTTGTTTAGATAACTCAGATGGTTCATTACCTATTGAATATAATGAGGTAATAGTAACTAGAAGAATATTTAGATCTGGAGAGACAGAGTATCTAATAAATAAACAAAAGTGTAGATTAAAAGATATAGTAGAATTATTTATGGATACAGGTATAGGTAAAGAAGGATATTCATTAATAGGGCAAGGTAAAATAGATGCTATATTAAGTGGAAGACCTGAAGAAAGAAGAGCTTTATTCGAAGAAGCAGCAGGTATTGTTAAATATAAGGCTAGAAAAGAAGAAGCTGAAAAAAAATTAGAAAATACAGAAAATAATCTTGTAAGAATAAGAGATATAATATCAACTTACGAAGAAAGATTAGGACCTTTAAAAGAAGAAAAAGAGAAAGCTATAAAATATAAATCTTTAGCAGATGAGTTAAAGGTTAAAGAGGTCTCTTTAATAATTTATCATTTAAATAAAGTAAAAGCAGACTTAGAGATACTAGTAAAAGAAATTGAAGAAAGAGAACGTGAAATAGGTTCAAAAAGAGAAAATATATCAAGATATAAGAGTGAAATTGTTTCTTTAGAAGAGGCTATAGAGGAAATAGAAAGAAAGAATAAAGAAGAGAGGGAAAGATATTATAGCGAAAAAGAATCTATGGCTAAAAACTCAAAAGACATAGATTTATTTAAAGAAAGAATATCTAACTTTAAAAGCCTAATAGCAAAAGAAGAAAAAGAAATAAATGATATAAGAGTTAAATTAAATGATTTAAATAAAGAAAAAGAACTTTTAGAAAAAGAGATAGATGATAAGCTTGAAGAAAGAAGACAGAAAGAACTATCAATAAGAGAAGTAGAAAGAAATATTTCGGAGAATAATAGAGATATTTCTAAAATAGAAGCAGAATTAAATAGATTAAAAGATAGTGAGTATGAATTCTTATCTAAAAACTCTGAAATAAAAAATAATATAAAATCCATAGAAAAAGATATATTAAACACAAATGAACAAAAGGAAGCTTTGATTCTATCTATTAATAATCTTAAGAGTAATTTAACTATTAATATAGCAACTATTGAAAAGTTAAGAGAGAATGTTTTAAAGACAAAAAATGATATAAAACTTCTTGAAGAAGGCGTAATAGAGCTTAAGAGAGAATTATCTAAAACACATAACAAGTTAAATCAAAAAGAAACTCAAATAAAAGTTCTTACAAGAAACATAAACGGTTTAGAAGCTACTCACTCCGCATTGAGTAATTTGGAGAAACATTATGAAGGATATAATAGAACTGTAAAAAATTTAATGGAACATATCTCAGATGGGAAAGTACAAAATATTGGAGATATAAAAGTATTAGGTGAAATATTTAATGTTGATAAACAATATGAAATAGCTATTGAGATTGCATTAGGTGCAGCTATTTCTAATGTAATAACTAAAAGTGATAGAGATGCTAAGGTTTTAATTCAATATTTAAAATCAAGAAATTTAGGAAGAGCTACATTCTTGCCGCTTAACATAATAAAAGGTAAGAGGCTTAATGTTCCTGAAAATTTAAAGAAGATTGATGGATACATAGGGATAGCATCTGATTTGATAATTGTAGACAAGAATTATAAAGATATTGTTGATTATAATCTTGGTAGAACAATAATAGCAAAAGATATGGATTCAGCTTTAGTTATTTCAAAGGCTGGAAATCATAATTATAAAATTGTAACCTTAACAGGAGAAGTTATAAATCCAGGAGGAGCCTTAACAGGAGGAAGTATCCAAGGGAAGAGTGGTAATCTTTTAGGAAGAAAAAGAGAAATAGAGGAAATTGAAGTTAAGGTAGAAAAATTAAAAGGTGAGTATAAAAAAGAAAGTGAACTTTTACAACAGATAAAAGAAGACATTAAAAAGATTGATGAAGATATAATTGATAGAAGAGAAGAAATTCATCAAAAGAATATTGATTTAACTATTTTAGATGGAGAAACAAAAAACCTTGTAATTGAAGGAGAAAAAATTAAAAAATCACTAGAATACTCAAATGATGATTTAAAAAAGAAAGCAATATTTATTGATAGTTTAAATAAGCAATTAGAAGTAAAAAATGAAAAACTTAAATCATTAGGTATAAAGAATTTTGAAAGTAAAGAAAAAATAAAGCTTCTTGAAGAATCATATGATATTAAGAAAAGAGAATTAGATTTATTAAAAGAGAAGGCTACAGAAATGAAAATTTCTAGAGCAACCTTAGATGAAAGCATTCAAGGTAAGAAAAATGAGTTATATTCTAAAAAAACAAATATTGCGGAAAGAGAACAGAATATAAAAAATCTTTCATGGGAAATTAATGAAAAACAAGATAATATTAAAGCTTTAGAAGATGGAATAAAAAATAAGACAGCTATAATTGAAAAAATTAATGATAATATTAGATCTTTAGAGGAAGTTTTTAAAGAAGATGAAATTAAAAAGATTTCATATAAAGAAGAACTAAAAGTAAAAGAGACTTTAGCCAATGAAATAATAGAGGATGTAAGAGTTTTAGAAGCTGAACTAAATAAGAGAACAATTCAAAAGGTAAAATTAGATAGTGAAGAAGAGGGACTATTTAGTAGGTTAAACGGAGAAATTAATTTAACTTTAGCAGAGGCTATGGAAATCGCTATAGAAATTGATAATATCTTAAAAGTTAAAGAAGAGATAAGTAGATTAAAGGGTAAGATAAGCGCCATAGGTACTGTAAATTTATCTGCAATTTTAGAATATGATGAAGTTTTAGAAAAGTATGAATTTATGTCATCTCAAGAGCTGGATTTAGAACAAGCAAAGAATGAGCTGTTAGATGTTATAAGTGAAATGACTATAAAAATGCAAAAAATGTTTAGAGAAAACTTTGAAATATTAAATGAGAACTTTGGAGAAACATTCAAAGAGTTATTTAAAGGTGGAACGGCAGAGCTTATATTAGGTGAGGGTGATGAACTAAATGCTAATATAGTCATAAATGTACAGCCACCAGGGAAAAAACTTCAAAATATAAATCTTATGTCAGGAGGAGAAAAGGTACTTTCTGCAATAGCATTATTGTTTGCTATATTAAAGATGAAGCCTACTCCATTCTGTATATTAGATGAAATTGAAGCCGCTTTAGATGATGCTAATGTATTTAGATATGCAGAGTTTTTAAAACAGTTCTCTGATAATATTCAGTTTATAGTAATAACCCATAGAAAAGGTACTATGGAAGTAAGTGATGTTATGTATGGTGTTACAATGGAGGAAAAGGGTATATCTAAAGTTGTTTCCGTAGACTTAACAGAGAATTAGGAGGAAGATTATGTTTGGAAAATTATTTGATAGCTTAAAAACAGGATTAACTAAAACAAGAAATGCGTTAACGGACAAGATAAATGAAACTTTAAAACTTGCAGTAACAATAGATGAAGATTTATATGAAGAACTTGAAGAAATTTTAATTATGGCTGATATAGGTATGGATACAACAATGGACATAATTGAAAGGCTTAAAGATAAAATAAGAAAAGAAAAGATTAATGATGTTGAAATGGTACAACCTGCTTTAAAAGAAGTTATAGCAGAGATGATGAAGGGCACTGATGAAGTAGTAGATGAGTCAGGAAAAAAAGTAGTTCTAGTTATAGGGGTTAATGGAGTAGGTAAAACTACATCAATAGGGAAATTAGCTGCTAAAAATAAGCAAGCAGGTAAGAAAGTACTATTAGCAGCGGCAGATACTTTTAGAGCTGCAGCTATTGATCAATTAGTAGTGTGGAGCGAAAGAGCAAAAGTAGATATAGTTAAGCATGGAGAGGGATCAGATCCAGCAGCGGTAGTTTTTGATGCTATTAATGCATCAAAAGCAAGAAATGTAGATTTATTAATTTGTGATACAGCAGGAAGACTTCACAATAAAAAGAACCTTATGGATGAGCTTGGAAAAATAAATAGAATTATTGAGAGAGAATATTCAGGGGTGAAAAAAGAAACTTTATTAGTTTTAGATGCTACTACAGGTCAAAATGCTGTGATTCAAGCAAAGCAATTTATGGAAGTGTGTCCTGTTGATGGTATAATATTAACTAAATTAGATGGAACTGCAAAAGGTGGAGTAGTAATTTCTATTAAAAATTCTTTAAATATACCTGTAAAATATATTGGTGTAGGTGAAGGAATAGAAGATTTACAAGAGTTCGATGCAGAAAGTTTTGTAGAAGCACTATTTTAATTAAGAATTAATAGTTAATGACTAAAGTCAGTGAAGACTGGCTTTAGTTTAAATAAAATAAAAAATTAAATTTTAAAATAAATTTGTAACATTAAATTTAGTTGGATTAGTGAATGAAATGCTAGTAAAATAGCTATTTTAGCGTTTTTAAATATGAGAGAAAACATTAGTAAAAAGTGTTAAGTAAAAATACTTGACACATATAAATACTTCTGTTAAAATCTCATATGTGGGTAAGGTGATTACATGGAAGATAGGGTTGAGATTTCTTTATTAATGGATCTATATGGTGCATTATTAACAGAGAAACAATATAGTATTATGGATTTATATTATAATGAAGATTTATCTTTAGCTGAAATTGCTGAATTAAATCAAACGAGCCGACAAGCGATCCATGACCTTATTAAAAGATGCTATAAACAATTTCTAACTTATGAAGGTAAATTGATGTTGCTAAAAAAGTCGTTAGAAAGAGAAAAAAAGATAGCTTCACTTTTAGATGATATTGATATGAAATATTCTATTGACAAAATAGATTATGATAGGTATAAAGAGATTCTAGAAGAGCTATAAAGGCATATTAGGAGGTTAACATGGCTTTTGAAGGATTAGGCGAAAAGCTACAAAGTACGTTTAAGAAGCTTAGAGGTAAAGGTAAAATAACTGAAAAAGATATTAAAGAAGCCATGAGGGAAGTAAAGCTTGCATTATTAGAAGCTGATGTTAATTTTAAAGTGGTAAAAACTTTTGTTAAGAATGTTAGTGAAAAATGTGTTGGTAGTGAAGTTTTAGAAAGCTTGACACCTGCTCAGCAAGTTATTAAGATAGTTAATGATGAACTTACTGATCTTATGGGTGGTAGTGAGAGCAAATTAGAATTTGCAAGCGTAGGACCTACAGTAATTATGTTAGTAGGGCTACAAGGTGCAGGTAAAACTACAATGTGTGGTAAGCTGGCACTACAATTAAGAAAGAATCACAACAAGAAACCACTTTTGGTAGCTTGTGATATATATAGACCAGCAGCGATTAAGCAATTAGAAGTTGTTGGGAAGCAAATTGATGTTCCAGTATTTCAAATGGGTGATAAAGTAAGTGCAGTAGAAATAGCAACTGAAGGTATAAAGCACGCAAGAGAAAATGGAAATAATGTAGTGATTATTGATACGGCTGGTAGACTTCATATTGATGAGGCTCTAATGACTGAACTAGAAGATGTAAAAAAAGCTATAAATCCATCAGAGATTTTGCTTGTAGTTGACTCTATGACAGGACAAGATGCTGTAAATGTTGCAGAAAACTTTAATAATTCTTTAGATTTAACTGGTGTTATTTTAACTAAGTTAGACGGAGATACTAGAGGTGGAGCTGCACTTTCAATAAGACATATGACATCTAAACCAATTAAATTTATTGGTGTAGGTGAAAAAATGAGCGATTTTGAAGTATTCCATCCAGATAGAATGGCTTCAAGAATTTTAGGAATGGGAGATGTTCTTTCATTAATAGAAAAAGCTCAAGAAGCAATTGATGAAAAAGAGGCTAAGGAACTTGGCCAAAAGATGATGGAGAATGATTTTACTTATGATGACTATTTAACTGCTATGGAGCAGATGAAAAAATTAGGTTCATTAAGTAAAATTATGGAGATGATACCAGGTGTTCCAAAAGAAATGAAGGATATTGACTTTGATGCTAGTGAGAAACAACTAGGGAGAGTTAAAGCAATTATATATTCAATGACTCCAAAGGAAAGAAAAAATCCTAAATTGTTAGCTGGTTCTTCTTCAAGAAAGAAGAGAATAGCTAAAGGATCAGGAACATCACTTCAAGAAGTTAACAAACTTATAAAAGGTCATGAAATGATGAGAAAGCAAATGAAGCAGATGAAATCATTGACTAAAAGGTCTAAAAAAGGACTGTTTGGCAAATTGCCTTTTTAAGTTGAGATAAATTTTAATCCTTTAAAGGAGGTGAAATAAACATGGCAGTAAAAATCAGATTAAGAAGAATGGGTGCTAAAAAAGCTCCTTTCTACAGAGTTGTTGTTGCTGATTCAAGAAGCCCAAGAGATGGAAGATTCATCGAAGAAATCGGGTACTACAATCCAATAACAGAACCTGCAGAAATCA
>OLNJ01000844.1_pt1 | contig 20815 bp, 29 predicted proteins | sample 1672191 | NCBI WGS metagenome assembly OLNJ01 (sample SAMEA3136657, study PRJEB25190) | human gut metagenome | biome: human gut; feature: human-associated habitat; material: faeces | place: Austria | collected 2013 | reverse complement strand
TAATACAATTATTAAAATTATTATTAATAAAGAAAGAGCGTAAATTCCTATATTAGCTTTTAATATTTGACCAGTACTTAAAGTGATAGATCCCTTAACAGTTTGAGTATAATCACCACTAGTATAAACTAAATCAACATTGTTATTAGAAGCAACCTTCCAAGCATTTAGTTCATTACTTGGTACTTCTAAATTAGAATGAGTATCATTAAAGCTATTTTGATAATATTCAATATCTTGATCTAAAACAACAGGAGCTGTAATAGTTTTTGTTGGACCAAAGAATCTAAATAGTTTATAGTTTAATTCAACAGTAGATATTTCGTCTCCAGCAGATTTATAAGTAGTTTTTTGTGCATCATAGCTATAATCAGCAATTGATTGAGTGTCATTAAATACATTCATTCCATCTGCTCCATATAGAGAACCTAAAACTACAGTAATTAAATTTCTTCCGTTTCTGTTATAGTATCCTACAAAGCAATGACCAGCTTTAGTTTCATTACCAGTTTTACCACCAATATTACCATCAACGCCAAGTAATTTATCTCTAGTTTCGATATAAATTGTCTTACCATCTAAAATAACAGACGTTTTATCTATTCCCATAGATTCTCTTACCCAATCATTTTCATAAGCAGCTTTAGCAATTAAAGCTAAATCGTAAGCTGTAGTAACATTATGATTGTTAGCATCAATTTCTAAACCGTTAGGATTAACAAAATTAGTGTTTACCGCGCCAAGTTCTTTAGCTCTTTGGTTCATTAATTCTGTAAATTTTTCTACAGAACCAGAAACAGATTCAGCCATCATAACAGCAGCATCATTTGCTGAATAAACCATAACAGCATCCATTACTTCATTAGCAGTTAGTGTATCACCAGGTTGTGCAGTATTACCAATAAAATTATTTAATGTTGTTTCTCTTAGTGAAACTGAATTTTCAGTGTAAGGAATTAAATCATCCTTATTTTTGTTTTCAGCAAATAGTAGAGAAGTTAATAATTTAGTTGTACTTGCAGGTGAACGTTGTTCATCAGCATTTTTTGAATAAATAATTTCGCCTGTATCTAAATCCATAGTAATAGCAGATTGCCCCATTATTTGAGGCTCAGTTGCAGCAAATACATTAATAGTATTAAAGAAAGGTACTACTAATGATAAGCATAGTGTTAGAACAAAAGCTCTAAAAAATTTCTTTGACATATAATCTCCCCGTCCTTCTTATAAGTAAATATTATTATTTTTGTTTATTGTTTAACCTGTTAATCATTACTTCTTTAGCTTTTATTTCTAAAGAATCGTCTAGTCTTTCTAAAGCAACTTCTGAGTACTTCATTTCTAAAGCTGTTTTAATAAATCTATCTGCTAGTTCAGGATTTTTTGCAAGTAATGATCCATGGAAGTATGTACAATAAGTATTCTTATATATACAGCCTTCATAGCCATCAGATCCATTATTACCATAACCATGAACACATTTTCCAAGTGGCTTTAATCCATTAACATAAGTTCTACCAGAGTGATTTTCAAATCCAACATAAGTTTCATTGAAATCTTCATTGTAAATAACAGTATCTCCAATAAATCTAGTATCTCCAGCTTCAGTATAAATATCTAATATGCCTAAGCCTTCAATTCTTTCACCATTAGGAGCAGTATAGTATTTACCTAATAATTGATATCCACCACAGATAGCTATTAGAACTTTACCATTATTAATGTATCTTGATAACTCTTCTTTTTTATTATTCATCAAGTCAGAAGATACTATCGATTGTTCAAAATCTTGGCCACCGCCAAAAAATACTATATCGTAATAATCTGCATTAAATTCATCATTGATTGAAATGTTAAGTATATTAACTTTAATTCCACGATTTTCAGCTCTGTGTTTTAAAATTAATATATTTCCAACATCACCATATACGTTTAATAAATCAGGATAAAGGTGACAAATATTTAATTCCATAATAGCCTCCTAAACACTACCAAAGGTTTTTTATATAACCCTTAGAATGTAAATACTTTCTGTAATTTATCATTGCTGTATAAGTTGCAAGGATATATATTTTTTTGTTTTTACCATTTTTGATTTGTTCAGTTAATTTTTCATATTCTTCTTCAATAACAAACTTAGATGGAGAAATACCAGCAGTTTTTAGCCTTACTGCCATATCAAAAGTTCTAAGACCTGATACATAAACTTCATCTAAAGGTGTATTATTTAAATTTTCAAAATTAACATCCCAAATCCAAGAAACATCTCTACCATCAGCATAATTATCATTTAATAAAAATGCACAAGAGAAGGAATCTTTATTTAAGCAAAGGGTGTCTAAAGCTTGATTATATCCAGCTGGATTTTTAACTAAAATAATTTTTGCTTCTTTGTCATCTATATTTATTATTTCTTGTCTTCCAAAACTAGAACTTTGATTTTCTAAAGATTTTTTTATACAAGCATCATCAATATTAAGTTCTTTTGCTATTGAATAAGCACAAAGAGCATTATAGATGTTATATACACCAGATTGACCTAAGAAGATTTCAGTGTTTCCAAATTTAACAGTAGAGCTTTCTGCTGTTAATTCTACAATTTCGTCTACACCATACTTAATAGCAGGATGAGTATAACCACAGCCTGTACAGTAATAATCTCCTAAATGATTATATGTAACAAAGTTATAACTATAAGGAGTTTTGCAGAACTTACAGAACTTTGAATCTGCATTAACATCAATAGTTTTATTTTCGTTTATTGGTGTTTTAAATCCATAAAATACTAATGGATTCTTCACATCAAGCTTTCCAAGTAATGATTCATCACCATTTAAAACTAGCTTACTTTCAGGTACAAGAGTTATACCCTCTAAAATTTTAGTTAATGTTGTATAAACTTCTCCATATCTATCAAGTTGATCCCTAAATAAATTTGTTACAGTAATTATTTCAGGATTAATATACTTTGTTATAAATTTTAAATTAGCTTCATCTACCTCTATAATTGCATATTTATTTTCATCTTTATTGAAGAATTTATAGTTTTCAACGAAAGTAGTAACTATACCTGGGAAAAGATTAGCCCCTGTGTTATTAGTTATTACTGGGTAACCTTTTTCTTTAATGATGTTATAAATCATGCTTGTAGTAGTAGTTTTACCATTAGTTCCTGTAACTAATACTACTTTATATCCCTTAGATACAGTTGCTAAAATGTTATTATCTAATTTTAATGCAACTCTACCAGGAAAAGTAGTACCACCTTTTAAAATGGTTTTAGTAAGAAATAATGTGAATTTTGTTGCTAATATACTGAGAATTGACTTAATATTAATTTTCTTCACCACCTACAATAGTTTATTTACATTATTAACAATAATATTGAACTATAATCATTTAATAATAATATTACAGGATATTTCCAAACCTATTGATTTAATAATTGCAAAATTTGCAATTAGGGTTAATAAAACTAACAAGAAAATATAGTTCGTTGCTTAAATAATATATTTAGGTTGTTAATTAAGATTTAGAATTCCGATTATAAGTTAAATTATAATATTCTTTTAAAGATTATATCAATACTAAAATAGTATATCATAAACTTAGATTTTAACAAATGCATCTTAACAGGATATTTAAATTAAATTAAAAAAAAATAGAATAAATTATATAAATATGAATAATTATTTAACATTTCCCTATACAATATTGACAGTCAATTTGCATGAGAAGATAATATATTAAAAAACTAAATAGGAGATGATAGTTTTGAAGAAGTTTTCGTTTGTCGATAAAGAAGGTAAAGAAATTAAATGTTATAAATGGGAAGTTAAAGGTGAAGCAAAGGGAATAATACAGATTTCACATGGAATGACTGAGTATGCTTGTAGATATGATTATTTTGCAAATAAACTTACAGAACATGGCTTCATAGTATATGCACATGATCATAGAGGGCATGGAGAAACTTCTAAGGAAGATGAAGAAAGAGGTTACATAGCTGATAATGAAGGTTTTGATATGCTTGTTGAAAATGTTAAAGAACTTACAGATATAATAAAGAAAGAAAATGAAGGTTTACCTTTAATATTATTTGGGCATAGCATGGGTTCTTTTGTAAGTCAAAGATATATTGAGTTATATGGTAAAGAATTAGATGGAGTAATATTATCGGGAACAAATGGAAGACCTGAATACATAACAAAATTAGGAATATTAATTTCAAAAGTTGAAATGATGATAAGAGGAAGAAAAGCTAAAAGTAAGATAATGGACAAGTTATCATTTGGAAACTTCAATAGAAGTTTCAAACCTAATAGAACAAATTATGATTGGCTATGCTCTGTTGATGAGGAGGTGGACAAGTATATAGAAAGCGATTACTGTGGATTTATTTGTACAACATCATATTATTATGATTTAATAAGAGGATTATGGAAGATTAATAAAAAAGAAAACTTAGAATTAATCCCTAAAGATTTACCAGTATTAATTTTTGCCGGTGATAAAGATCCAGTTGGAGATTTTGGTAAAGGTATAAAAAGATTATATGAATGCTATAAAGAATTAGGAATACATGACTTGAAATATAAATTATATAAGAATGGTAGACATGAAATGCTAAATGAAAGTAATAAAGATGAAGTTATTTTAGATATATTAAATTGGACGAATAGAATTGTAAAGGTTAATGAAAAAGTAACAAACTAAAAATATATTATTCATAAACATTATTTACTGTTAAGTAACATATATTTTATTAGTAAATAAAAGGGGGGATGTTTGTGAGAAAAAAGAAGAAACCTAAAGTTAAAAAGTCGATTAATAGAAGAAAGAATATATTTAAAGAGATATTTTGCGTTAATGGAAAGTTTGAATTTATAGGTTTATTAAAAAATATTATGATGCCTGTTATTGGGAGTTTGATAGTAGGCTTTGTTACTAAAAATTCAATGAGTATATATGATGTATTAAAAAAAAGTATTCTTACGCCGCCTAATTTAGTTTTTAGGATAGTATGGATTGCTTTATATATTTTAATGGGTATTGCTGCTTATAGAATATATATGAATAACAAGCAAGGGAAAAATGATCATGGAGGATATTTTAATTATTTAGTACAACTTTTAATAAGTTTTCTATGGGCAATTATATTTTTTAATTTAAGATTATATGGTATTTCATTTATATTAATATGTATTTTGCTTTTACTAATAGTAATAACTACAGTTAAATTTTTTAAGGATGACAAAATAGCTGGAGCATTGATGATTCCTTATATTTTATGGGTTGTATTTGCAACATATTTATCACTTTATATTTGGATATTTAATGAAATGTAATTAATAAAATTTGAATTATAAAAATAAATAGGATAAAATATAAATCTGGTAATGATGTAAATACGGATTTAAGGAGAAGAGTATTTTGAAGAAAGTAATAATAGCAGAAAAACCATCAGTTGCTAAAAATATAGCGGATGCATATAAGATAAAAACTAGAAGAGATGGGTTTTATGAAGGCGACGATTATTTAGTTACTTGGGCTTTTGGTCATTTACTTCAATTGTATGATGCAAAGGATTATGATGAAAATATGAAGGGATGGAGAATGGATAAATTCCCTTTTATTCCTGAAGGTTTTAAGTATAAAATAAAATGTGATAGTAGTAATAGAGAAGTTGTTGATAAAGGTGCAGAAAAACAAATAAATATTATTAAAGGATTAATTGACAGAGATGATGTTGATGGAGTAATTTCTGCAACAGACTTTGATAGAGAAGGTCAGGTTATCTCAGATGAATTATTTATCCATTATGATATAAAAAAGCCTATTTATAGACTTCTTCTTAATGAATGGACAGAAGATGAAGTAAAGAAGGGAATGGCAAATTTAAAGCCTAATAGTGAAATGAAACCACTTCAAGATGCTGGAATAGGAAGACAGTTGGCAGATTGGACAATAGGTATTAATTTGACATCTGTTGCAACATTAAGATATGGTGCTAGTGAAAAAAAGACAATTAACATAGGTAGAGTTTTATTGCCTACTTTAAAGATAATTTATGATAGGGATAAAGAAATTGAAAATTTTAAGGAGTCTTCATATTATAAGTTATTAATTAATTTAAAATCAAAAGATAATATAGAGTTTGAAAGTCTTTATTATGAAAATGCTTCTGAAAAGTTTGAGAAAAAAGAGTATTTAGACAATTTAAGTAAATTATTAAAAGAAAAGCAAGCAGTAGTTGTAGACAAAGAAATTGAAAAGAAGAGGGAATATCCACAAAGTCTTTTTAATCTTTCTAATTTACAAGGATATATAACTAGTAAATATAAAGGATGGACTTCAGATAAGGTATTAAAGGTTGCACAGGGGTTATATGAAAAAAAACTTATAACATATCCTAGAACTGCAAGTAGTGTATTAGAAGAAAGTTTAGTTGATAAAGCAAAAAAAGTGCTTGAAACCCATAAAAAAGGTTTACCTTATGAAGATCAAATAAAATTCGTTCAATCTAAAAGAGTTTTTGATAATTCTAAGGTTGAGAGCCATAGTGCTATTACTCCTACATATGTAATACCAAAAGGATTAACTACAGATGAACAACATGTTTATAATGCTATAAAAAATAGATTTATAATGCAATTTATGCCTGTTGCCCAATTTGAGGAAACGAAAATAACATTAAAAGTTAACGACGAACAGTTAAAAGGCGAGTTTATTTCTAAGGGAAAAGTAGAAATAGTTAAAGGATGGAGAGTAGTTGAGAAAATAGAATCAAAAGATACAATCCTACCTTTAGTTGAAAAGGGTGAAAATTTAGATATAGTAGATAGTAAGGTTAATAAAGTGACAAAGAAACCACCGAAGTATCATACAGAAAAAACTCTTTTAAGAGTTATGGAGACTTGTGGAAAGTCTTTTAAGGATGATAAAGATGATAGTTCAAATGATGAGAGCAATTCAGAAGAAATGATGAAAGCTATATTAAGTGGTTTTAGTATAGGAACTCCAGCCACTAGAGCTGAAACTATAAAAAAGCTAAAAGATATTGGATATATTAAAACTAAAGGAAAGAGTTTAACTACAACTGAGCTTGGAAGAACAATAGTAGAAATTTTTCCAGCTAAAGAACTTTTAGATTTAGAATATACAGGAAGACTTGAAAAAACATTATCTGATATTGAAAAAGGGAAATTTAAAAAAGAGGATTTCTTAAATTTAATTTATGACTTTACAAGAAGTTCGGTAGAAAAGATTAAAAATGATAGTTCTATGCTTCATAAGTTTAAAGTTGAAAAGCCAGAAGGGGTAGAGGAAATTGGTAAATGTCCGGTTTGTGGTAATTCGATTATAGAAGGTGAAAAAGGATATGGATGTGTCAATTGGAAAAATGGTTGCAAATATACTATTTGGAAAAATGATAAATTTATTGAATCCCTAGGTAAAAAGGTAACTAAGGAAATGGTTCAATTACTTCTTAAGAATGGTAAAGTTGGATTTAGAAATCTAAAAAGTAAAAAAGGTACTTTATTTTCTGCATATTTAAGATATGAAAAAGATGAAAAGACAGGATATTATAATTGGAAATTTGAATTTATAAATTAAAAAAGCTTTGGCAGTATTTTGCTGCTAAAGCTTTTTTTAATAATTTATTTTTATTAGTGAATTTATTTAATTAATACTGAAAGCAAAGAATAACATAAAGGAGCTAAAAATACTGTTATTATACCAGCAACACCGATAGATAATGAACTCATTGCCCCTTCTTGTTCACCAATTTCTAATGCTTTTGAAGTTCCTACAGCGTGAGAAGCAGTTCCTAGTGAAATCCCTCTAGCAATTGGACTATTAATTCTTAATATTTTAAAAACTGTAGGTCCTACAATTGCCCCTATTATTCCAGATAATATAATAGCTAAGACAGTAATTGAAGTAACACCACCAAGTGTATTTGTAATTTCAATTCCTATTGGGGTTGTTACACTTTTAGATAATAATGAAACTGTTAGAGTATTATCTAATCCTAAGAAAAATGAAATTGAAATAACTGATAATACACTAACTAGAGTACCTACGAATATCCCAGAAATAATAGGAAGAAAATTCTTCTTGAGTAAATTAAGATTTTTATATAAAGGAACAGCTAGAACTATTGTTGCAGGGCCAAGAAAAATATTTATAAATTGACCGCCTTGATTGTAAGTATCAAAATCTATATTAAATATTTTTAAAAAGCCTATTACAATTATTGTGGCAATTAAAAGTGGATTAAAAAGTGGGAATTTTGTTTTTTTATAAATAAATAAACCTATTTCAAATGCTATAAGAGATATGAATATTCCAAAAAACATGTTATTTGTAAATATATCCATTTATTTATGCCTCCTTTTTATTAAATTTATCCTCATTGTCATTATTATTTTCTAATTTTGATTTTTTCTTGCAAATAAATTCTACAGTTAGTGCTGTAGCAGATAATACGATTATTGTAGTTAATATACATAATATAACTATTTTTAATATACTACCCTTTAAAGCACCAAATGAAGTCATTAATCCTACAGAAGCAGGAATGAAGAAAAAGGCTAAATGATCTAAAAAGAAGTTAGAAAGTGTTTCAATTTTTTCAACTTTTAATATTTTAGAATTTAGTAATAAAAATAACAATATCATTCCAATAATATTTCCTGGTACAGGAAGATTTAATAGTTTGGAAATAATTTCACCTGCAAAATAAATTGAAAGAATCAAAATAGATTCTCTAAAAAATTTCATGAGTAAGCCTCCTTATAAATTTAAGTAGATAATTTTAAAAGCCTATTATTATAATATAATACAAAATAATATTATGTCTATATGGAAAGAAGGATGTTTTATCATAAAGAAATCTATGAATTTATGAAAAATAAATGGATGAAACGATTGCAAAAATTAACAAAAAATAATCATGTATCATAATATAAATCATAATAATATAAGCAATTTTATCTAAAAAGGAGTATGTATGAATAAAACTTTTAAGCGTTTTGCAGCTATATTAAGTGTGGTTGCCCTAGTAGGTGCAATATTTATAGGCTGCGGTAAATCAGAAGCTAAAAAAGATAGTACATCAAAGGGAACTACAAGTACTGATGAAGCAAATTTACAAACTGTTAGATTAAATGAAGTTGTAAGATCTGTATTTTATGCTCCAATGTATGTTGCAATAAATGAAGGCTTTTTTGAAGAAGAAGGACTTAATATTGATTTATCTACAGGACAAGGTGCCGATGCAACACAATCCAATAAACAACATATGTCCACATGCAATGAAAAAGGTTGTAGAGTTAGCTACAACCTTATTTTATAACCAACTTCATTAGTTTCACTATCATAAGTAAAATATTCAATGAAACTCATTATTAAATTTCGTTTAGCTTCAATATCTTTTACTAAATCAATTGTATCTTTAAAAAGTTTATGACTTTCTAAAAGTATTTGTTGATTTTTATACTCATCTTCAATATCAAACATAGATAAATTTATTTCATTAATTCTTTTATTAATATTTTCATTTTCGGCTTTTATTTTTTTGATTTCAGTTTGGATCATAGACAAGATATCAATATCATCTATTAAAGCTAATTTTTTAATTAAACCTTGTAATAGCTTTTCATTATCATTAAGAGATTTATTTAATGATGTTAATTCTTTTTTTAATGAAGTATTATTATTTTTATTTTTCTTAACATTAATGATTTCTTCAATATTTATATTTTTACATAGTTCTATAATAAAATTTTCTAGTTCTTCAGCATTAATCATTTTAGAATCGCATCTATTAGCAGCTCTATTTTTTAATTCACATCTATATGACCTATAATATATTCCTTTGTTAGTTCTTGACCAGGAGCACATACTAGAGCCACATCTTGCACATTTAAGCATTCCAGATAGAAGAAATTTATTACCAGTTGCTTTTCTTGGTGAAGCTTTTTGCTTTATATCTTCTAAAATGTTTTGACAGTTTACCCATTCAACACCAGGAATTATTCCTTGATGTTTACCAGTAGCGATAATCCATTCATCAATAGAATTTTCTTTTTTTCCGCCTTTTCTCTTGTTATAGACCATAAGTCCATATTCATTGCTTTCAGAACAATTTAAAGTTGAACCTTTATTTTCAAAATATTTTATAGCTTCACTATCACTACAACAGTAAACAGGATTCTTTAATATTTGCAATACTGTATTTCTGCTAAAATCTCCACCATTTTTGCCTTTTATATGATTAGAAACCAAATATCTTGCTATAGGAACGGTGCTCTTATATTGAGGATATAGCTTATATATGAGCCTTACTATTTCCATTTCTTCTTCAACAACTTCTAATTTATACATCTTTTTATTATTTTCGGCTATTTGAACTGATTTAAAACCAAGAGGGGGAGTACCACCAAGCCATCTTCCAGTTTTAGAAAGTTCAAGCATATTATCCTTTATTCTTTCAGCAATTGTTTCTCTTTCAATTTGAGCAAATGTAGCACTAATATTGATCATGGCTCTACCCATTATAGTGCTGGTATCAAATTGTTCTGTTATACTTATAAAAGAAATATTATTTTCTTCTAAGATTTTATAAGTAGAAGAGAAGTCAGCTACATTACGAGCAATTCTATCTAATCTATAGCAGATAAGAGCAGTAAATCTTTTTAATTTTGCATCATTCATAAGTTTAGTAAATTGTGGCCTATTAATATTTCCACCAGACCAGCCTTCATCTTCATAGATAAGAAAATTAACATCTTCATTTGTTGTATTCAGAAAATATTTTTTACAAAGTTCTATTTGATTAGAAATAGATTCACCTTTTTTAGTGGCTTTTGATTTTCTTGCATAGATAGCAACATTCATTTATATCACCTCGCTGTATATTATTGACTAAAAAAATTCCATTATTCCAAAATTAGGAGAGAAGTATATTAAATAGTTATCAATTTTATAGCATGTACCATACTTACTCTTATAATATTCGATAGCATCAAGTAAAAACCATTCTGGAATTTCTAAAAATTCTGCAAGTTCATATCTTCCTCTAACACCAGCTTTATGAGCATTAATTAAATCAACTATTCCAACAAGTCTTTCATATGCCCAGGCACGTGCTCTAAGCTCTTGTTTAACGTTTCTTATATCGCTTTGGTCAATTATATCTCCATAACTAGTAAAATGATGTCCAAGCTCTTCAGCAAGTATACAAGTCTTTTCCTTATTTGTTTCTATATTAGAATCTATTATTATTTTTTTATTTTTATATAAACCTTTAAATCCATACTTTAAAGGTAATTCTTTAATTTTTACATGTTTATCATATTTAATCATAAGTTTTTCATATTCCATTTTAATTTCCCTTTCTTTAGAATATATGTTCGATATATAGTTAAAAATAAAAGGCTGAAGGCCTAACTTTTTAAATTTAGTAGTATAACATTCACTTTTTATGATTATTATAGTAATATATAGTTAATTACAGTTTAAGGAAGTGATTTTATGTCATTTATAAAAAGAATTTACAACATTATGGATAAACAATTAACTAAAATAGAAAATAATATATATAACACTGAAAATAGTAAATATACTGAAAAAAGTATTAAATTTCAAAGAGAGCTAGAAGAAAAAGTATCTAACTCTCAATCTAGAATAAATAATATACGAAATTCTATTCAAAATACAAAGCAATAGGAAGAAGCACTTTACTATCTATAGAAACATTCATAGCATTTTTATAAAAAGCATTATTTACTCTAAGATAATTTATAGTCTTTAGATTTATAATTAATCTTATTTCCTTTTGTATATGCTTTGACAAATACTTTTTTTCCACTTTTTAGTGTCCTATAGTGTCCTCTTACTCCCCAAGATTCTGTATGCTTATTATATTTCTTTTTAAATATATCTAATAAAGTAGGATTAGCAGTTTTTATTGTTATATCAATATCTTCAAATTTTATAACATTTTTGTAATATTGTATTTTTTGTTCACTTTGTTCTTGGATATTATGATTATTATTTTGTATAGGGATAATAGTAGTATCTAATGATATGTTTTTTCTATTTTTTTCAATCAAGTAAAAATACCCAATAACACCAGCATATCTGCATGATATATAATTTATATAAGACTGTAATTGGTCTTTAGATATTTTTATAAATCTTAATCCTTTTTTTATATTAACTATTCTATCTGATAAAAAAGAACCATTTATATTAAAGTCTAAATCAAAAGAACATTCGAATATTAACTTTCCTTTTTCATAACTATAGCTTTCAAGATGGGATATTTTTTTGCTTACTTGACTATAGTATATATAGTGATTACTATAACCTTCTTTAAATACAAAAACACATTCATTGAATATCCCTGTAAATGGGATATATTCTTTTATATCTAACTTTTTTCTTATTTTTTCAATATTATCATTAGTTATTATAACATTATCAAATTTATTGAAATCCGATATATTTTTAATCATTTTCTGCCTCCGTTAAAATAAATAAATATTTTAAATAAGATATTTATTTAGTAGCGTATAATTGTGTAATCAAATAAGATTAAATGTACTATTTAGTATTTAATATAAAAATTACTTTTGTGTTAAAGTTAAAAATAAATAGCTTTAAAGCCTTAATTTATATTTTATCTAAAGTATTTTAGATTGTTTGATATTTTATCTATTCATCATCAAAATCATTAAATAAAGTATCTATATAGAACGTATATTTAAGAATTTTCAGATTTAACTCTATTATAGATTTCATTATATATTTTAGCTTCGCCATCTATATACCAATAAGTAACTATGTATTGATCTAATAAACTTTTATCAGCTTTAGTTGAAATATTCATTACTTGACATCTATGACATACTATACTGTTTATAAATTGTGTTGCTTCAGCAGTGGTTTTACCAACTTGTACAAAATGACCTTCACCAGTACGAGCAACGTTTATTTTTGTTGGATATGTACCAGGTGTTTTTGCTTCTTCTAATATCTTTGGTAACATTTCTTTTTTAAACTCTTCCCAAGCAATAGCTCTTAGTTCCTTTTCACTAACTTTTTTTTTCTTAGTTCCAAACATTTTATCCCATCCCTTTAATTAATTATTTTATCTAAAGTATTTTAGATTTATTTAAATTTTATCTATTCATCATCAAAATCATCAAATAAAGTATCTATATAACTTTTAAGCAGTTTCATTTTCTTTGGTGTAATTTCTTTATCTTTAGATTCTAAGTGAGCTGCTATTGTTTCTACTTCTGGTGATAGTTTATGTTCTTTGTTATCATTTTTTACAATAGGTGTTCTTATATCACTCACACCCATTAGGTAGTCTATAGAAACATCAAAGTAGTCTGTTAGCAACCTTATGATATCGCCTTTGGGTTCTCTTCCATTTTCATATCTTGAAATTGTAGATTTGGCACTACCAATATTATTAGCAAGTTGCTCAACGGTAAGTTGTTTTTCTTTTCTTAATTCTTTTAATCTTTCTGCAAAAGTTGCCATTTGAACACCTCCTTAATTAAAATTATAAGGCTCAATAACCATATTGGGAATAAAAGTACCCAATTTTAGTATTTTTTTAACAAAAAAGTGTTGACATGTTCCCAAAATGGGATTATAGTATAAATATACTAATTCCCAATCGGGATTAAGGAGGGGAGTAATGATTAACTTAAGAAGGTTAAGAGGGTTAAGAGTAGAACACGATTTAACCCAAAAGGAATTTGCTTCATGGATTGGAATGCCTATATCTACATACAGAAAGAAAGAGTTAGGTGTAAGTCCAATACAATTAGAAGAAGCGTATAAAATATCACAATTACTTGGTGAGAGTATAGAGGATATTTTTTTTAAAAGTAAAGTTCCCAAATAGGAATAAAAATATATACAAATTTAGTTTAACCAAAATTATAAATTTGAATATTATATCTTAATAAAATTTTAAAGAGGTAAAATATGGGGATAGGAACAGAAATATTTACAATGCCAGGAAGTAAGTTTAAGGCTGTTTGTTTAAATCCAGTTGAAGATCCAGAAAAGATAAATGAAATTTCACAAAGATATTATCAAGGTTTAGTTAACGCTTTAGAAATTACTTTTGGTGAAATGTGGGCAACAGAGATTTTTAAGATAAGGGGTTGGACAGAAGAAGATTTTATAAAAGTAGGAGGAAAGTATGAATTTAGAGGAAAGAAAGCAATTGAAGAAGGAGATAGTAGAAAAAATATTGGAAGCTAATCCAGAAGCAACACCGAATTATTGCATAGTACTTTTAGATGAAATTAAAGAAAGTGTAATAAGTGCTGCGATGAATAGTATTTTAACAAAGTGAATTTTAAACATAAGACAAGCAAGGCTGAAAAGCCTTTTTAAAAGGTCGAATGTGCGAAAAATGATGTAGAAAAAGTAAATATAAAGACTAGATAAGGCGATAAGCCTTTTAAAAATAACATAATGGCGAAAAATACCGTTGAATATAAAGATAATGGAGGATAAAAAGATGGAAAATGTAAAATATCAAAGAAAAGAAGGAGTTCAATTATTCATTAATGAAGAATTAGAACTTGAAGTAAGAGCAATTAAAAATGAAGATAGAAGTATTTCTTTAAATGCAGAAGATACAGCTATAGGCTTTGGTTGGTATCAAATTAAAAATAATAAAAAATATCCTAAATGGGAGAGGGTTAATGGATTTATCAGTGAGTTTGGAAATTCTCCACTTGTGGGGAAAGATGATTACATTCCAGAAAACTTATTTTATCTACTTGGAATGAAAGCAAATAATGATGTTGCTAAAAAGTTTCAAATGTGGTTAGCGACAGAAGTATTACCAAGCATGAGAAAATACGGAATGTATGCAACAGATGAATTGTTAGATAATCCAGATTTACTTATAGCAGCTGCAACAAAATTGAAAGAGGAAAGAGCTGCAAGGTTAGAAGCAGAGAAGCAAAGGGACAAGCTAGTACATCAAAATAAGTTGTACACAACATCAGAAATTGCTAAGGAATTAGGGTTAAGTAGTGCTACAAAGCTTAACAATTTATTGTCAGAAAAGAAGATACAGTACAAACAAAATAAAACATGGCTTTTATATTCTAAATATTCTGAATTAGGTTTAGTAAGCATTAAGCAAGAAGTTTTAGATAACGGGAAAATAATATATGACAGAAAGTGGACAGGCAAAGGCAGAGATTTTATTTTGAATTTATTTTAGAGAGGTAATCATGGAAGGTTTTAATTGGTGGGGAGCATTTACGTTTGTTATGCCAATAGCTCTAGTAATAATAATCGGAGTTATAGCAATAATTACATCTATTTTAGATGGAGTAGATAAGCTAATAAAGAGAATTAGGAGGTAAGAATGAAAGAGTTAAGAGAAAAGCTACATAAAACTATTGATGAATACGGAAGGACAGATGAAAGAACTGTTGCTATTAGCCAAGAATTAGACAAGCTAGTTTGTGAAGCACAGAAGTTAATTATAAAAAAGGGATTAAGCTATATAGAAGCTATAGAAAAAGCAAAAGAATTGATAGGATCTGAAAGAGTTGGCTCTCATGTAAATTCAGATTCAATCAATTCAAAAGAAATCAAGGATAGTATAACAGAAAATTAAAATAATTTAAACAGGAGGATTTAAATAATGAATATGTTATTACAAAATGATTTACAAGAAGTAAAAGAGGAATTTAAAGTAATTGACTTGCAAAGTGCTACATGGGTATTAAGAAAGTTAAGAGCAGTAAATGAAAAGATGAATGAAATTAATACTATAGCAGTTGAAGAAATATCAAGAATTAATGAGTGGGCAGAAAAAGAAGTTAAGTCATTAAATGACGATAAGGAATATTTTGAGGGGTTATTAAGTGCTTATTACATAGAGGAGAGAGCTAAAGATAAAAAGTTTAAGTTATCAACTCCATATGGAAAAGTAACATCAAGAAAAACATCTAAATATATCTATGAAGATGAACAAGCAATTATGGATTATTGCAATATGAATGAAATAGATGTAATCAGAGTTAAAGAAGAGTTAGATAAGACTTCATTTAAGAAGCTTTGTAAAGATGGTGTAAATCAAGAAACAGGTGAAGTTGTTCCTGGAGTAAGAGTAGAAACTGTAGAGAACATAAGTATTAAAGCTGAATAGGAGATTTATATATGGGGATATATGATAAGTTATTTAATATTCAACAGGAGCTTAATGCTCCTAAGAATCAACGTAACAATTTTGGAAATTACAACTATAGAAGTTGTGAGGATATCTTAGAAGCAGTAAAGCCTTTATTAAAGGAAAATAGATGTACTTTAAAGTTAAGTGATGAAATTATTTATACAGAAGGTAGATATCATATAAAAGCTGCAGCAACTTTAATAGATGTAGAAACGGGAGAAAAGGAATGGAGTACTGGTTTAGCTAGAGAAGAAGAAAGTAAAAAAGGAATGGACGGAAGTCAGATTACTGGAGCATCATCTTCATATGCTAGAAAGTATGCATTAAATGGATTGTTTTGTATTGATGATAATAAAGATAGTGATTCAACTAATACTCATGGAAAAGAGGGTAAGTCAAGTACTACAAATTTATCTGCAGCACAAATTAGAAGGTTATATACATTAGCTAATAATGCTGGATATGATAAAGAGAAAATTGAACAAATGATATCAACAAAATACAAAAAGGATATAAAAGCACTTACTAAAGTAGAATATGATCATGTTTGTAATGGATTGGAGGGCAAGAAGTAATGCAAAGAGCAAAGATTTACTTTGATAAGAATGAGTACAAACTTTATGTAAATAATTATGGTAGCAATATAGAGGTATTACTGGATAACAACGTAACAGAAACTAAGTTAATTATAGATAGTGATTTAGCTAGTGATTTAGCAGAAGAATTATTAGCTGCTAATGGAGAAAAAACTACAGTTGATTGGGAAGATGAAGTAGCAAAATTACAAGAAGAGATTGAATATTATAAGGACATTATAGAAGCTAAGGAGCAACAAGAAGATTTAATGAGAGAAAAGTTCTTTGATTGCACTTACTAGAAAGAGGTAGTTAGTATGGCAGAAGGGTGGATAAAACTTCATAGATGTTTATTTAATAAGGCTATATGGCAAAATTCCACTCCCGAACAAAAGGTAATACTTATTACCCTTCTAGGAATGGCAAATCACAAGGGAAAAGAATGGGAGTGGAAAGGTAAACAATTTAAAGCTAAACCAGGTATGTTAGTAACTTCACTTGATAGTATTTGTACAAGGTGTGGCAAAGGAATTTCAGTACAAAATGTAAGAAGTGCATTAAATAAATTTGAAAAATACGAATTTCTAACACAGGAAGTAACAAAGACAGGAAGGCTTATAACCATAGTAAATTGGGGCATTTACCAAGGTGTGATAGAAGAAGGTAACAAAGATACTAACAAAGAGGTAACAAACGACCAACAAAGCACTAACAAAGAGGTAACAAAGAGCCAACAAACAGGTAACAAAGAGGTAACAACTAACAAGAATGATAAGAATAATAATAATGATAATAATGTTAAAGAAAGAGAAGAATGGGAAGAAGGAGAAGAAGAAAAAGTTCCTTCACTTCCGCCTCTTTCATTCCCAACAAATACACATAAAAAGTTTTATGAGCAATGGGGAGAGGATTCCTATATGACATGGTTTATGGATGCAGTAGTTATTGAGGGGGAGGTTATTAATATATCATCACCATATAGCTTTAAAAATGAAATTTTAAGAAGTAAATATAAAGAATATTTAGAGATACTAACAGGAAAGAAAGTTGAAATAGGTGGTTAATTTGAAAGCATGGGAAAGCATGACTAATGCTGAAAGGGCAGCGCAGACATTTAGAGATATAAAGTTAAGGCAGGAAAGAAGATTAGAGATAAGGAAACGTGCAGAATATGAAGCTAATTCCTTTACAGTAGAAAGTTCATTAAAAGCAATAGCAAGAACAAGAGAAGCCAAGAAAAGAGGATGTAGGACATGCAGGTAGATTTTGAGAAGCTGTATAAAGAAGATGTTAATAATTATATAGATATAGTACAAAGATACTCTATTTTAATCGAGAATGACCATATAGAAGCTTTTGAGTTAATGAAGGATAGTTTAGTTGTGTGGGATAGGTTTACAGTTATACGAGCTGATATGTTAAAAATACTAGGTAGGGGTGAGGGCGTTTGGCTAAAGAAAAGTTTAGAAGATAAAATCAATATACTTGAGGAAATTCATAGAGATGTAAGAGCAACGTTTTTAAGAGCTAAAGATGGGCTAAGAGTATATAGAGATTAGTAAAAAGATATTATTTTAGCAATAGCTATAACTATATATTTTCAATTAATAATCAATTAATAATAAGAGAAAGAAGGAGAAATATTATGAATAACATGATTAACTTAGAAACATTTGCAGATGGAGCATTAGCGGAAAAGGTAAATATGGCATTAAGAGAGGTGTTACAAAACATTACTGATCCCAATACAGATTATAAGGTTAAGAGAAAGTTAACAGTTGATATGACATTAACTACTGGAGAAGATAGAGAACTTACAGAGGTTAACATAGTAGCAAAAACGAAGTTAGCACCAAGTAAGGCATTATCAGCAAAAATTGTTATTGGTTCAGATGGAAAAGGTGGAGTATTAGCAAGTGAATATAAAAAACAAGTTCCAGGACAAAGTGTAATGAGAGTAGATGAAGAAACTGGAGAAGTAGTAACAACAGCAGAAGAAAATGCAGAAAATATTGACTTAGAAGGAATCAGATTAGTTAAATAATTAAATTAATATATAGTCATGGCAAGGGGCTTAAACCTTGCACATTAATAGATAAAGTAAAGGTGGAAAAGAAAATGGAAAGAAGAGAAGCATTAGAATATTTAGTAGGTTTAGGAATGGAAAAGGAGCCAATAGTTGAGTTACCACAAGGAACATATACAAGAGAATCTTTAAAAAGAGTTACAGCTCCATTGGCAGAAGTTTTAAGAGTATCAACATTAACAGGATTAGTTGATTATATAAAAGCTAACGTAGATCAAATAAGAGGTGAATTATTAATACATGTAAATGCTTATAATGAAGTTAGATTATACAGTCCGTTAAATTGTGATAGAGAAAGAGAGTTATATATAAAAGCAGAAGCAATATTACCTAATAACATTAGATACAATGATTTTCTAGATACAGAAAGATTTAATATCATGTTACAAAGTTCATTTGTAGATGCAGGAGATAAGGCAGTCCTATTAAAGTATACAGGATTAGTCCAAGATGAAGCAGTAAAGTCAACTGGTGATGATGGAGTAAGCCAACAAGTAACAGTTAAAACAGGGGTAGCAAGTGTAGGACAAGCAATAGTGCCTAATCCAGTATCATTAGCACCATATAGAACATTCCCAGAAGTAGAACAACCAATAAGCAAATTTATATTTAGGATGCAAAGTGGACCAAGAGCAGCATTGTTTGAAGCTGATGGAGGAGCATGGAGAAATCAAGCGATTATTAACATAAAGCAATACTTAGAAAAAGAATTAGAAGAAATTAAGAATATATCAATAATAGCTTAGAAGTAAGGGGAGGGAAACCTCCCTAGTTAATAAGGAGAAATATCATGAATTGGATAACTGAAAGAGAATTACAAGAGTTTAAAGAGTTTTGTAAAAAACAAAAAATAAAAGATTCATTTAATAATTATATAGTTTGGAAGGATAAATATAAAATATGATATTAGCAATTGACCCAGGGAATGAACAAAGTGGAGTAGTTCTTATTAGAGAAAGAGATTTAAAGCCAATAGTTGCTGAAAAAATAACAAATGAAGAACTTTTAGATAATCTACTTATGGATAGGTATGAAAGATTAGAGGAAAGTGAATGTATAAATCATGTTGCTATAGAAATGATAGCAAGTTATGGAATGGCAGTAGGCCAAAGTGTTTTTGAAACTTGTGTGTGGATAGGAAGATTCATTCAAGCATTAGAGGATAATTATTATAATGATTCATTAAAATTCATTTATAGAAAAGATGAAAAGATGAATTTATGTGGCAGTATGAAAGCTAAAGATAGCAATATAGTACAAGCCTTAATAGATAGATTTGCTCCTAATACACCTAATAAGGGGAAAGGCACTAAGAAAGAACCAGGGTGGTTTTACGGATTTAAAAAAGATATATGGCAAGCTTATGCAGTTGCAGTAACTTATTATGATATGTATTTAAATGGAGGTAATATAAGTGAATAAGGTTATACTTATTGGAAGATTAACTAAGGATCCAGAGCTAAGATATGCAGCAGGAAGTGGAACAGCAGTTTGTAGATTTACTTTAGCAGTATCAAGACAGTTTAAAAAGGACGAAACAGATTTTATAAATTGTATAGCATTTAATAAACAAGGAGAAGCAATTGCTCAATATGTTACTAAGGGTAGGCAATTAGCAGTCACAGGGAGTATAAGAACAGGTAGTTATGATGGACAAGATGGAATTAAGAGATATACAACAGATGTTATTGTAGAAAGCTTTGAGTTCATTGGTAATAGTAATAATGGGAGTGTAAATAGTCAAAATAATGATTATTGGAATATGCCAACAGATAATGAATTTGGTGTAGAAGAACCAATTGATGATGGAGATATGCCATTCTAGGTAACAATTTGAAATTATTGTGAACTAAGTGATCTTTGAAAATTGAATAATACGGTGTTAAAAAATATATCATAATTAACTTATAATAATAA
>OLNJ01000841.1_pt1 | contig 20935 bp, 22 predicted proteins | sample 1672191 | NCBI WGS metagenome assembly OLNJ01 (sample SAMEA3136657, study PRJEB25190) | human gut metagenome | biome: human gut; feature: human-associated habitat; material: faeces | place: Austria | collected 2013 | reverse complement strand
CAATACTACGATTTACAACACGGCGCTTTATATGAGATTGAGCCGGGACGATGAACTGCAAGGAGAAAGCGGGAGTATTCAGACACAACGCATGATGCTCCGGCAATATGCCGCCGAGCATGGCCTGAATGTCATAGATGAATATATCGACGATGGATGGTCTGGAACGAACTTTGACAGGCCGGATTTTCAGAGAATGATTGATGACATTGAGGACGGGAAAATCAACTGCGTTGTTACGAAGGATTTATCCCGCTTAGGCAGAAACTACATTCTGACCGGCCAGTACACGGAAATCTACTTTCCCAGCAAAGGCGTCCGCTATATCGCTGTCAATGACAATGTGGACACCATCAACGGAGAGAATGAGCTTGCCCCATTCCTCAACATTCTGAATGAAATGCACGCCCGCCAGACCAGCAAAAAGGTAAAGGCGGCCATGCGGACACGGTTCGCAAATGGCGCACACTATGGAGCCTATGCTCCGCTTGGCTATGTCAAAGACCCAGATAAGAAAGGCCATCTTCTGATTGACCCGGAAACAAGGTGGATTATCGAAAAGATTTTTGACCTTGCCGTTCATGGCCGGGGAGCCGCCAGCATTACACGGATTTTGGTCGAAGAAAAAGTACCTACTCCCGGCTGGCTGAATTTCCAGAGATACGGCACTTTCGCAAATATCTATGCCGGAGCGCCGGAGGAAAAAGCCTATGCGTGGACGATAGCGCAGGTGAAAAGTATTCTGAAAGAGGAAACCTATATCGGACACAGCGTCCACAATAAGCAGACCAACATTTCATTCAAAAACAAGAAGAAAGTACGCAAGCCAAAAGAGGAATGGTATCGTGTGGAGAACACCCACGAAGCGATTATTTCCGAAGATGTGTTCCGTCAAGTACAGGAGCAGATTTGCAACAGGCGCAGACGGCAGAAGAACGGCACAACACAGATATTTTCCGGGCTGGTAAAATGTGCGGACTGCGGCTGGTCGCTGGCCTATGGTATGAACAGCCAGAACAAAAATCCCTATGCCCACTACCATTGTAGCAAGTACGGGCAAGGATTGCACCAGTGTTCCATGCACTATATCCGCTATGATGTGCTTTACGCCTATGTCCTTTCCCGTCTGCAATACTGGTCTGTGCTGGCACAGCAGGATGGGGACAAACTTCTGAAACGGCTACTTAACGCCAGCGACAAGGAACGCAATACTGCAAGGAAGCGGCAGACAGCCGAACTGAAAAAGGCGGAAAAGCGCAAAGCAGAAGTAGACACCCTGTTTGCAAAAATGTATGAGGACTGGTCTGCCGGACGCATTACAGAATACAATTTCAATATGCTGTCCGAAAAGTATCAGGGCGAACAGCGAGAATTGGACGTAAAAATTGAACGGCTTCACGAAGCGATGGAGACCGCCGCCCAGACAGCGGTTGACGCTGAAAAGTGGATAGGTCTGATGAAACAGTATGTCAATCCCACAGAATTGACGGCTGAACTTCTGAATACGCTGATTGAAAAAATCCTTGTCCATGAAGCGGTCAAAAGTGAGGACGGAAGCCGGGAACAGGAAGTGGAAATCTTCTACCGCTTTATCGGCAAAATCGAATGACACATCTTGAGATACCCAACAATATCTTTAACTAAGGGAAACGGGAAGTAATATGCCGGAGCTGAGTATTCTGATCCAGCTTGCAGAATATTACGATGTAGATATTAGCGAAATCCTAAATGGAGAAAGGAAAGGCGAGGTTATGAATAGCGAGTTGAAAGAAACGTTATTAAAGGTTGCTGATTACAGTGAAATGGAGAAGAAAAAAGCATTAAAGGCTGGAAATAATGCATTTATGTGTATGTTTGGAATTTGCGTGATTGCGGTAGTTGTTCAGATACTTTTAACGGTTGATTTGCGGATTGTAATAGGAGAAACGATAGCTATGGTTTTAGGTGGCATCGTGTATATTAGTATTATGGTGAAGAACGGTATATGGGAAATCAACTCAAAAGCAAAAAACACGCTTTTACGGGATATGATTATTAGTGTATTATGTGTGGGTGCTTTTTCAATAGTCTATGGATTTGTAATTTTGAAAAAAGGGGCAGATGAAGCACAGGCTTTGCAGTTGGGAGTTTTATTCTTTGTAGGAATAATGGTAATTGGCTTTGTAGTTCTCCGGGTACTGGCATCTGTCAATCACAAGAAACGGATGAGCAAATAGGAGGGCTGCGGCAAAGAAGGAGGTGTGGTTTATGGAACAAAAACCTGTTAAAATATTTACTGCACGAGATAATATTGAAGCAGAAATGATTATAGCTGCTTTGAGAGAAAATGATATTCCTGCAATGAAAGAGGATTTGGGAAATGCAGGGCTTATGAATCTGTATGGTGGAAACTCTGGATTTGGAGAGAATATATATGTTGCGGAAATGAGTGTTGAAAAGACAATGGAAATACTGATTGGTATGGGATTGCTATAAATGATTTCATAAAATATTGGAGCAATGGAGAAAACAGCAGGAAATTTTTTAGGGTTTATAATAGTTATCGCTTCCGAGCATAAAAGGAGCCGTCCGGTAATGGGCGGCTCGAAGTGTTCTCTTGTTGTTTATTTATTGTTTTTTTCGTTGTATACTGATAAACGAGGTGATAAAAGTGGCATATAGAATTTTGATCGTGGATGATGACATCGAATTATTAAAGATGTTAAAGAACTATTTTGAAATCAAACGATATGATGTAATGATGGCAGAAGATGGCGCAGATGCTTTGGAAAAAATCCATAAGAAACCGGATATTATCTTGCTGGACATCAATATGCCTAAAATAGACGGATTAGAAGTATGCAGACGTATCCGGGACAAAGTAACTTGTCCCATTATCTTCCTGACGGCAAAAGTGGAGGAGCAGGACAGGGTAAACGGGCTTTTATCCGGTGGGGATGACTATATACTGAAGCCCTTTAGTCTGAAAGAACTGGATGCTCGTATTATTGCACATCTGAAGCGGGAGGAGCGTCAGAAAGGGAAGTCTGAATACAGATTCCACGGGGAACTCAGTATTGATTATGGAGCAAAGAGGGTTCAGATCGGTGAAAATGATCTGGAGCTTACGAAGCTGGAATATGCAATCATTGAGTTTTTGTCTATGAATCCAGGACAGGTTTTTGACAGGGAGCGGATATACGAAAAGGTCTGTGGTTATGATGCGGAAGGCGACAGCCGTGTTGTCACGGAACTGATCCGGAGAGTGAGAAAGAAACTGGCGGAATATACGCAGACAGAATATATTGAGACAGTATGGGGGATGGGGTATCGATGGAAAAGATAAGAAATTTATCCTTGAAAAAGACAATGGTTTTATATACGATACTCAGCTTGATCGTCACTTTTTTCCTTTCTGCATTCGTTGCCAGGATTTCCGGGCAGATACAGGAGGAAATCTGGTGGAAGTATGTGGAACATGGAGAATATTATCAGGCGATGAACGACAGGGGCGAAAACTTTGAGGTGACGGTTCCGAGACCGAGCCGGAGTCAGATGAGCAGGATAGACTGGCATATCTCAGAGACTTGTGATTTCCTTCAGACATACGGGGTACTGCTTTTCTCTTTTGCCGGGTGCGCCATTGCGGTCAGCCTGTTCTACAGAAAGAAACTAAAAAGACCGATTCAGGAATTGGAGATGGCATCACAGATGATTGCGGAGGAAGATCTGGATTTTCATATGTCTTATGAGAACGAGGACGAGATGGGGACGCTGTGCAGGGAATTTGAAAAGATGCGTGGGCAGTTGGAAGAAAATAACCGCAGACTTTGGCAGATGATCGAAGATGAGCGGGTACTGCGTGCAGCGATTGCCCATGATATCCGCTCGCCGCTTGCAATCATGCGGGGATATCAGGAAATGCTTTTGGAATTCGTTCCGGAAGATATGCTTGATCAAGAGAAAATGATGGAGATGTTAAGGGGCGGTATGCTTCAGATTGAACGGATGAACCATTTTGTTGATGGTATGCGGAAGATGACGAAACTGGAAGAACGGGAATTAAACTGTTCGGAGGTGGATATCCGGCAGTTGATAAACCAGATAAAAACGCTGGCGGAAGTCATGGAAGAAAAATCAGAAAAGGACTTCACGGTAACGACAGCGGGAGAGTCGGAAACGCTGGTTGCGGATGTGGAAATGATTCTGGAGGTAGCAGATAATTTGTTGTCCAACGCATTCCGCTATGCCAGTCAGAAAGTCGGGCTGAAGCTGACAGTGACGGCGCAGGATCTGAAAATGAGTATCGGTGATGACGGAACGGGATTTCAGGGAAATACCGATACGGTGACACAGGCGTTTTATCATGAAAATCCGCAGGATGACTTAAAGCATTTTGGAATGGGTATGTATATCAGCCGTATCTACTGCGAACGGCATGGCGGGAAACTGCTGATAAAAAATGCAGCAGATGGTGGTGCGGAAGTTGAGGCAGTGTTTAAAAATTATGTATCAGAAAAACAACAGCAGAAATAAATGGCTGTTGTTTTTTTGTTGTGATTTGTAGGCTATGATGTTTGTAGAAAAAAGAAAGGCGGGATGACTTATGAAAGCAATCATAAAAAGGAATCTGAAAAATTATCTTAAGAATCCGATATTCTGGATCGGTTTGATTGTTGTTTTAATCAGTATGTACCAGACACTTGCACCTTACCTGTCCATTCATTACGTGAAGCCGGATGAAACCTTCAGGAAGGTAAAAATGGCTTCCGATGGGGATGTTATGGATGGGTGTATTCCGGCAGCACCGGAGAAGGAGAGAGAACTGTGGGAGAAAGAGATTGTAAAGATACTTCAGGACACAGAGAATGGGTTTGGCATGTCGGAAGCAGAGGCGGAGGCAGTGATATCTGAGATGGAACAGATGGAGATTACGGAGGCATGTCAGTATCTGGAAACGGAATACCATTTCTATAATGCCAATTATGTATATGAAGATGTTTCATGGTATCAGGGAAGCCCGGAGGAAGTCAACCGGTATATCAGAGAAAATCTTGAGAAACATCCATTCTCCTATTATTTCGGAAGAAAATTTACAGATTTTGCAAGCCTGCACATGGCATTCTTTGCAACGGTTCTGTTGGCGTTTTTATTTTTCCAGGATATGAGGAAAAATACTTATGAATTGCTGCACACCAAACCGATGACGGCTTTTCAATATATCGCCGGAAAAATAAGCAGTGGATTTCTCATCATGACGGTGGCACTGGTCATTATGAATATCGTATTTATCATTTTGTGTTATGTCACGGCAGTAAAATCAGGATTTGCTATGAACATACTGGACTTTGTTCAGAATTCTATCTTGTATGTCCTGCCGAACATCCTGATGATCTGCTGTGTGTATGCGGTTACAGCGCTGCTGTTTAAGAATCCGCTTCCAGCGGTTCCGGCGCTGGTTCTTTATATCATTTATTCTAATATGCTGACATGGGATAGCAAAGGACAGTGTCATGCAAGACCATTCTCTATTATGGTTCGATTTCCGGGGAATTTTTTTGAAACGGGATTGCCACATCAGGTATATCTCAATCAACTGCTTCTTGTGGCAGCATCCGTACTGCTCATGTTTATAGCGGTGTGGATGTGGAAAAGGAGGAGAGTACATTGAAGAAAGAAGTAAAAATATGTATGCCATATTATAAAATTGCATATTCAATCGCTTTTGTTGTGATATTGAGTGCAATCCAACCTGTTATATACGCGAATGAAATCGGAGGGGCAGTGGAAAGGGGTGCTTCACTTCTGGCAGTTGTTTTCTGTGCAGACACCTATCTGATGGAAGTGCAGAGCAAACGCTCAGAAGTATTCCGCCTTTATCATCTGAAAAAGCAGGCAGGAGCAGTCTATAAAAGACTGGTGGTGCAGGCAGCCTATCTGATCGGAATCAGTCTGTTGGCGTATGGACTCTTTTACTGGCAGAAACCGGTGAACCTGACAGAAGAATTAGATGGAAGTGCCTTGTTTGGACTTTATTGTATTGCGATTCCCGGAACCATTTTGTTTTGGAGTGTGCTTTCCGTAACTGTCAGCAACCTGGTGCGAAACAGATGGATTGGTATGGGTATCGTGCTGCTTTTCTGGTTTTTTTCTATTTCCGCAAAGGCAACTCAGCTTTTTGGAAACTGGGGACCGTTTTCCTACGGAATCTGTGATCTTCATAAACTGGCAGAGTGGAACTGGCTTGGCGGGAAGATGCTGTGTGTGGTATTTGCGGGGATAATGCTTGCATTTGTTCCTAAGATATTAAAGAAGAGAGGGTAAGATTATGAGTATAAGAATAGATGATTTGACAGTAACATTTAAAAATGGAGTGACAGCGGTAGATCATGCGGATCTGGAAATCCCACAGGGGATATTTGGTCTGTTAGGTGAAAATGGTGCAGGAAAAACAACGTTGATGCGGGTGCTTACAACGGTACTTGCACCCACAAGTGGAAAAGTTCTGTTAGATGGTACGCTATATTGCGAAGCAAATTACGAAAAGATACAGAAAAAAATCGGGTATCTGCCACAGGAAATTGATCTGTATCCGTCTTTGACTGTTCGGGAATGTCTGGAGTATATGGGAGATCTGGCTGGAATTGAGAAAAGAGAAAGCAAGAAAAGGATTGATTACTATCTGGAGAAGACCAGTCTTGCAGACCATCAGAAAAAGAAAATGCGGCAGCTTTCGGGTGGAATGAAGCGAAGAGTCGGATTAGTGCAGGCATTACTCCATGAGCCGGATTTTTTAATTGTGGATGAACCAACCACAGGGCTCGATCCAGAGGAACGCATCCGTATCCGTAATTTACTGGTAGATTTTGCAGAAGAACGCACCGTATTATTTTCAACGCATGTGGTGGAGGATCTGATGGCAACCTGTAATCAGCTTGCGGTTATGAAAAAAGGAAGATTCCTGTATACAGGAACAATGAGGGAATTACTGAATAAGGCAAGAGGGCATGTATGGGAATGCTGTACAGAGGACGAAAACCTTGTAAGAGAATTAGAAAGAAAATATCATATTTCCAGTAAGCAGTATACGGAGGAAGGAATTAGATTAAGACTGTTAGGGGAGAATATGCCGTCAGAAACTGGATGTATAGCTTGTGACGTAACTTTGGAAGATGCATATATCTATGTAACCAATCGATAAACATTGTTAATGAGGAGTGAAAACTAAATGCTAAGAAAAGCAGGTGATGTCATGGGAAAGTGATGATTCTTACCATTTCTGATTCCGAAGAGGGAATCCTGAATAAAATTAAATCAGTTCTAGCCTGCGAAAGTACGGTAGAAGTTATGGAGATTACAAATTCGGAAAAGTTGATATTCTCAGGTCTGGAAATAGACCAGCTCCAGCGGAGCGTAATCAAAGATGGTAAGGCTGTAGAACTTACCAAATACGAATATGACTTGCTTCTGTACCTTGCATCTGCCCCGGAACGGGTATTTACGAAAGAACAGATTTACCAGCATATTTATGAGGATGTGGAGGCAGAAGTGGATAACCGTGTCTATGGGCTGGTCAAGAATCTGAGAAAGAAAATAGAAGAAAGACCGGAAGCACCACGCTATATACAAACAGTACGAGGCGTTGGTTATCGCTTCCGGGCATAAAAGGAGCCGCTCCGCAATGGGCGGCTCGAAGTCTTTAAACAGCAGTTTTTTTCGTTGCTGGTTTATAGTTACCGGCAGCATCGTAATCTCCAGAGAGGAGCAGCTTCTGGCGAAAGTGTTCCAGTTTGATCTTGAAGCGTTTCCCATCCTCAACAGTCGTGAGCATGGTAAGGGCTTCGATCATTCCCTGAATATATCCGGTCAGCAGGTAATATCGGCATGGTTCTTCTGATGGTGAGATATTGGACAGAGTTTCTTCCAGATGTTTCTGGCGTTCTCTGAGCCATGCATCCCATACATCCAGTTCCAAATCTGTCATGGTGTTCCTCCATTCATATTATAATTGGCTGGTGGTACGGATTCTCTTTGTTCGGGAGTAAGATGCACCAGCAGTTTCCAGTGCAGGTCGATTTCCCGGTGAATCCAGGTGTCATTTTCATAAACTTCATGTGTCAAAAGATTGTAAATCATTGGTTCTTTTTCTATATCATCCAGATCTGCGACCAGACAGGTTGCCTGATTCACGTAGGGCCAGAGTGCCTGTTCGACCATATGGCGTAGTTCCAGTATCAGAGGATACATCTGTCCTACATCATAGGTTTTGGACATGCAGGAGCTGATTTTCTTCAGCATCCCGGAAGTTTGTATCATCTGGTTGATGACGGTACATTGTTCCTCTACATCCGCATCCGGATTCAGGACCAGCCGGTAGAGCAGTACAGATTTTGCATAGGCAGAAGCGGTCAGGTTGATGTTTCTGACCAGTTCCTCATACGGCTGCTTATACTGTGTTTTCAGCACTTCCAGAGGTACATGTTCCCGGTTCTTCTTTAAAGTGGAGAGGAGCCCCGAAAGGCAGCTCCCCAGTTCTTCCATTCTTGTCAAGCACACATCGCCTCCATCTCCATCGGAACACGGGTATAGCTGAGACGGTAAATGCTGTTGCAGGTCTCAAATACCACGCCATTTTCGGATACTTCCAGAATACTCTGCACCGGACTGGTAGCAAAGGTCTGGTTATAACTATAGATCCACGCCCGTTCTCCCAGATGGAGGGGCAGGGACAAGATTCCGGTGAGGACATATTCTTTCTTTTGGGTGGTGTGTAAGGCCATATTTGTATTCTTCATTTGTTTTCCCTTCTTTCTTTACTTAATTTTGTTTGCAATTACGGCAGCGACCAGTTTGGCGCATCCCAATTCCATCTCGGATAAGTGCTGTCCGGTTCTGGAACAGAGAAGAAGCGCCAGCGGTTCTTTGCCTTCCCTTAAAATTGGGAAAAAAGCACAAACCGGCTGACGGGCGTTGGATACCGGGTAGACAGGGCATTTCTCAGCAAAAATCTGTTCCTGGCCGTCCGCAACCAATTCGGCGAGTTCTTCTGTAACGGGAGTGCCTTCCGGAAGATAGATGCCCGCAGATACGAGGATGTGAGCCTCACTGCAAATTGCGATACCACAATGGATGACACTGTAGAGGACGGAAAGATAGGAAGACATTTCCTCTTTTCCGTTTAAGTGGGCAGGGCATTTGCGTAAAAGCAGCTCCATGCCCACATTTTCCAGTTCCAGTGCATCTCCGTCTGAGAGTTTCATTTGTTTCCGGATTTCTGCAGGGATGACGATACGCCCCTGAGAGTCCATGGTCCGGATGAGTGCAATATTCATAACTAAAGTCTCCTTTCTTAAAAAGAGGAGAAGCAGCAAAGTACCGCTTCTCTTCTGAAAATTTAGGCAGCGTAAGGCGGAGCCTGTGCTGTCTGTTGCATTTGACTGTTCTGCTGGTCTGCCAGCATCCGTTTCCCGTTATTGATCAGTGATGCAGCAATTACCGCTTCCCAGTTGGAAATATAGGAATCCGTCCGCTTCAGAAGCGTGAACAGATCCATGTCGGTAAGCTGGATGGCTGTCGTCTTTTCGGACTGGAAGCTGCGTGGCTGCATGTAGGAACCACCGTTCTTATTCTGTGCTTTGATGCCTTTCCCATTTACAATCTGGATTTTCCATGGGCTTTTCATAGGCTGCCCTTTGGAATCATAAGGATGTCTGGAGATATAAAACATCTGGGCTGTGGAATAACCGTTCTGATCGGGATTGCCGTAGATTTTGCTCTGGCTCCATTCAAATTCCTGAAAACCGGAAGTGATCCGGGTTAAGAGGAACTGGATCTGTTCTGGTGCCAGGTTGAAACGGGTGATGATGTTCCGGTCTCCGGTACCGTTGGAATAATCCTGAATGGTGACGCAGATTAAAGAATGTACTTTATGCCCGTTTTCCTGATATTCCCCTTTGGCATGAAGCTGTGCATAGCTGCCGAGTGGTGCGTAGCGGAGCCGGTCATAAAAGGCAATGAGTGCCCGGTCATTCTGGATCTTGCAGATCTGGTCGGTAATCCGGTTTTGATAAGTTTCATTCATGAGTATTCACCTTCCTTTATTTGAGATGCTGTTTGACAAGCTGTGCCATATTCTTTGGAAGCTCTTCCAGTTTCGTGATATCCAGGAATCCGTCCTTGTAAATCCGGCGGATATTTTCCTTATCGTCACCAATGGCAGCCGCAAACAGGATGACATCCCGCTTTTCGTATTCTTTCTTGATGCCCCGCAGATCTGCCTCTGCTTCCGTTCCGCTGTAGCCGTAATCGGCTGGCTGACCGTCAGAAATCAGGATCAGCAGCTTTTGAAGCTCCGGGCGTGTGCACAAATGCTCTGCTACGAAGCGAAGAGCTGCGCCGTCCCGGTTCCCGTTGCGGTCGCACATATCCATCAGCCGGTAACAGTCCTCATTGTCCACAGAATCAAATTCTGCATAGGAGTAAAGAGCAACGCCGCCTGCATCCGTGGAATGCCCGTAAATGGTGATAGGGATACCGAGGCTTTTACAGAAATCATAAAGGACAATGGCAGTCTTTCTTGCATGTGTCATCCGGTCACCCCAACCCATCGAACCACTCTCGTCAATCAGGAGGGCAACAGCCAGACGTTTTTCCTCTCCCGGAAGTCTGGTTCTGGTAAAGATGGTTCCGTCTGTCTTATAGAGAGCATGGGAATCCAGACGTTTTCCAAACAGGAGATTCTTCTGCTTTCCGCCTTGCTGTTCTTCTTTCAAAAGCGGCAGGATGGTGCTTTGCAGCTTTTTGGAAGCTCGCAGGAGCGGGGGAGCAACTGTCTGGTATTCATTCTTCAGGTAATCGGAAACACTGGTCAGGCGATGGATGGTAACATGGATGCCTGCATGGGCATTGCCGTAATGAATGTCATTGGCTGTTTTCTGCAGTTCCTCGGTCAGTTCCGTCTGACAGTCTTCCTGCACCTTTTCGGCAGCCACATCGTTTAAGATCCGGAACAGATCCTCTGCAGCATGTTCATAGCCGCTGCCCTGATACTGACTGGCATAAGTGACGCCGGGGTTGTTTTCATCCAGAATGGTATTGGTCTTTGTAAGAGCAATGCGCCCGCCTTCTTCCGAAAGCACCTGTTTGGCTTCCTCTATGGCATCCTCTTTGGTACGTGGGCCGGAAGGAGCATTGCCCTCATCGTTCTCGGTTCCTTTTTGGGAAGCGGGTTTGATATTCTTTGGAAGGGCACCGCTTTTCCCGGTCGGAAGAGGAGCGCCGCTGCTGACTTCATCCCCCAGAAGATCTTCCAGAGCATCGGCAGCGGAATCCTCGCCATGCATTTCCAATTCCTCCCGTGTCTTTTCGATGAGCGGCTGGATATAGTTCCAGGTCAGGGCTAAGAGCGCATTGGAAGCCAGCATCCGGTCAGAGCCTTTATCGGATTCCATTGCCGCATCCAGAAGATCGGTACAATCGGAAATGGTATCCAGATAATCCCCCTGATAGCCGGTGGGATTGTTGATGTTTCCGGTCCGGCAATAGGAAAGGATCAGGTTGGCAATGATGGAAAATGGCTGGTATTCTTTGTCAATTTGTTCCTGTATGGAAGGAATCTGTTCGGACATACGCAGGTTATTGAGTTCAATCCCCTGTCGGAAGGTGCCGTGGAACTCCTCACACATACGGTCTTCAATATGGATGTCTTCCAGAATGTTTTGAAAAGTTCCTGCACATCGTGCCAGTGTCAGGCATCCGGCTTTGTCCTTTTCTTCTAACACTTCTTTGATTTCCTCCAGTGCTGTCTGATAAGCTGGAAGGGATAGCTCCGGCTCCTTCGGATAGAAGGAACCATTTTCCAGACTCCTCAGATGAACAGCGTGGGCAGTGAAATCAGAATAGAGTAAGTGCCCCACTTCATGCCCGGTGAGCCCGGTCAGGCTCTGGGAACGTAAGAAACGGGTGGGGAAAGACTGGGTGATCGGGTTCGCTGCGTTGAGATGTACCTTATAATTGTCGGTATATGCAACGCCTGCCTGTTCGGAAATGTCCCAGTCCAGCAGTACCTGCAGTCCATACCGGTAACGTCCGGTGACGGCTCTGGCAAGGGAGGTCTGGTACTTCTGATAGGCAGCGGAGAGGAATAACTCCTCATCCGCAATGGAATCCTCTTTTGCCCGGATTAGTTTCTTTAAATTTCTTTGGCTGTGATTCACGTGATATTCTTCCTTTCTTTTCTTAGATTTTTTGTCAGCAGTTCCTCCATCGTGCAGCCGTAATACACAGCAAGGCGCAGGACGGCATAAGCCATCGGGGAGGATTTTGCATTTTCATAATTCATAATGGTTTTCGGGGGAAGATTTAAGATTCTGGCAACTGCCTTTTGTGATAACTTCGGTGTTTTGGCTTGCCGGAGATAAGACAGATTATCTGCCAGATGCTTTCGGATCTGGGCTTCTGTGAGTGCTGATTTTTTCATAAGCGTGTCCTACGCAGCAAGCACAGTATCCAGACAGCTTTCTTCCACTTCCGTACGGTTCTCAGCATCGGCAGAGGCAGAGGCAAGCACCGTGTAACGGGCCGCTTCCCGGATATCCCCGCAGACCATGTAGGACTGCACCCAGGAGATCAGCTCCCTCATGCCGCAGCAGCCATCTGTAATGAGGTTTTCCCGGCAGTAGACAGCCATGGATTTGACAATGCGTGTCATCAGACGTACCGTTTTTGCATCCTTGCATCCAGTAACAGCCATGGCACGTTCTACCTGTGTATCCTCATCCGGTTCATCCAGATCAATCACAAGGTTCATTCGGGAAATGACAGACTGGTTCATCTGTTTACAGCCTGCATAGTCATTGTTTGTGGTGATTACGATGGTCGTATCCGGATGGCGGTGGATGGTTTCTCCGTTTGGAAGATATACGCTGTTACAGCGGTCTAAAAGGGAGTTAAGTCCAACCAGTACACCGGGATTAGCAATGACAGTGGGTTCCTGAATTTCTAAAATGTACCCATAGCGGATGGCTTCGACCAGAGGCGTATCCACATACTGGAAATTCTGTCCGGAGGTGTGTTCCTTATAATAGCTGTGCATTTCATCAAAAATGGTATCGATCAGCTTCTGGTAGGTGTCCTCGGCAGAAATCTCTTCATCATAGTTTCCGGTCAGCTTCTGATAGGCACCGGAAGGATCTAACTGGATTTCCTGAAAAGACGGGTACTGCCGCTGAAGCCGGGTGCGTTTTCCATCCACATCCGGAAGAATCTGACCTAAAAGGTCGAATACCTCCGTGTTTGCGGAACAGGTAATGCAGCGGTAAGGAAGGTGAAGTGCGGAAGCAATGGCTTTGGCTCCTTCGGTCTTTCCGGTACCAGCCGGTCCCCGTAAAAGAAAATTCCGCATCGGCTGTGTGGTATCCGTTGTCAGCTTTGCATGTTCGCAGATCCGTTTGATTTCCGGAGGGATGATGTACCACTCTGCCAATGGCGGAACAGATACTTCCTCTTCCGGAGACAGCCTTCGGGATGCGGTCAGGATAAATTTCCCCACAAAATCATTTCTGGAAATGGCTGCCTGTGCTTTCTTAAATCCGCTTCCCGGACGTAACACCTGAAAGTCTCCATGGAGCACTTCGGTTGGTGCATAGACACCCTTCTGGATATTTAACGGTTTAATCAGCGACAATACGCCGTTTGCCGGAAGGTCAATCTTAACACCACCGGTCGGGAGACCTGATGCATAGCGGGTTCTCCGGTAAATGTTGTCGCAGAGAACGGCTGCTGTTTCCGCAGCGGCATCCAGATCGGGATAACCGTTATCCCGGTGCGCTTTTAATTCCTGATACTTTTCGTTACACTCTTCATCTGCCAGAAAAACCGGCATCAGTGCGAACAGCAGAGCCGCACCGGACTGTTTGGAGTCTTTAAATTCATATTTTTCCGGTGTGCTTTCCACATCCGGCGGAGGGGTATAGCAGCCTCCGTAAAACTTTCCGTTTAGCTGGTTGTAGACGACCACCTGAAGATCACCGGTTTTGCTCGGATATTCCGCCACAACAAAATTGTTGGACTGGGTGCCGACTGCCCCAAGCTTTTCCGGCGGGGTACTGCCAACCGGGTTTTCCAGCTCCAGATAAGCAAGGACTGCCCGCAGGGTAGCTGCGTGAAGCGTGGATTTTTTCCGTGGCTGTGTACAGTATTTGGATGCAATGTCATCAAAGATTGCATGGTCCGTATAATCCTCAAATGGTTCCGGGAGTTTGCGTTTGAACCCCCAGGTTGCTACGATGTTATTTGCCATGATTCGTTCCTCCTTCTTATGAGATCCAGGACAGTTCCAGTGCCTGCTCTGTCTCTTCTGTGGTCAATTCATCTTCGGTAAAAATCTCCGTCAATTCGCTCCAGTAATCTTTGGGCGGGAAATGTTCCAGCTTTCCCCGGACTTCCGGTTCAGTGCCGTTCAGAATATAGACATCTCCCTGCTCGTTGATAAACAGCTTTTCATAGCCTCTTGCCTGTAAGTCACCGACTAATTCCATCAGCATCGGTTTCCCAATCAGGGAATACCATGATTTGGGATTAACGGCTGGTCTGCCATCCGGATTTCCTTCTGACGGTTCCTTTTTATGTAAGGATTCAATGGTCATCATCTGAAGCGTCAGACTGCCACGGGCATCCATGAGAATTTCCGCAAAATTATAGCTTCCGGTATTCCGGGTGCGAATCCGTAATGGTTCTCCATCCAGTATCCGGGAGAGCGGTGGTTCTTTCACAAAATCCCATGTGGCATCCGGGAAGGCTTCCTTGAGCTTTCCGGTAATCTGGAATTTGATCTGTCTCCAGAGAATGGTTTCCAGATCGGGCGTTCCTTCCAGATGACGGGTCCTTTCTGGGTGTCTTCGGGGCTTATGCTCCCTGCTTTTTAGGCGTTCCGTGAAAAGCGGGAGAAGATAACTGAACAGCGTGACTCCGATACCGATCAGGGCAATGCCTGCAATCAGAAGCCGGTTGGCATCTTGTGGTACGAAAAGCGCTGCAAGAAACAGTACAAGCACGACAAACTGTAAGAATTTTTTTCGATTTGATTTTTTCATGGGATGATTCCTTTCTGATTCATGATCTTAGACGAGTCCGGAAGCTGGATGGGAAATCGCTGCTTCCGGACATGAAAAAGAGGAACTGCATCATCACAAAGATGATAAATGCAATTCCTCAACATAGGGTTCCTTGAGAGTTAATAGGGCAACTGGGATGCCATCTGCTCCGGCACATTTTGAAAGCCGTCAGTTGGCTGACTGCCCGGCATACTTCCGTAATTTGGCATTCCGGTATAATTGCCCTGCGGCGGGTAGCTGCTCTGTGGCTGACAGGTTCCGTTTGGAGGAGCCTGATACTGTCCGCTATTTGCAGGAGGCGTGTAGGCACCGTTAGCAGGAGCCATTCCCTGCTGTGGATAGCCGCCAGGCATTGCCTGATTCTGATAGCTGCCATTGGGATTTCCCTGCATCGGGTAGCTGCCATTGCCGGCTGCACCGGGCGTTGCCGCACCACTATTCGGCTGGCTGTTCTGGTTTGCACCCGGATGTCCGGTATTGTTGTCAGAACGGTTGGATGGTACAAAGTGCCAGTCCTTGACATTGATCCTCGGACCGGCATTTGCCTGCCCCGCATTCTTTCCTTTCTGATAAATGAACGGATGAAGTTCCAGATCACCATAGATCATCAGCCCGGTTCCTTTCTTTACGCCTGCTTTTGCTAAGCGTTCTGCAAGGAACTTGTTGAAATAGCACTGATAGTAAATGGTTTCTTCCTTTCCATCCTGGCCTCGCTGTGAAACTGCAATGTCCAGAGAAACATATTCCGCACCGGAATTTTTTCCTTGCTGCATCTCAGGATCTTTTGTGGCCCTCCCTAAAATTGTTAAAATTGCTGACATAAAAATTCTCCTTTCTGCCTCTTCGGGCGTTAAAATAGATTAAAATAAAAAAAGTGCCATTATAGCACCGTATAAAACGGCAGTATAATGACACGATTTTCCAAACTTAAACTGCATGTGCTTCTGGATGAATGGTCCAGACTCCCATGACGGGACAGCACAAAAACTTAAATACAAGATTATATTAACACAAGATATAGCATATGTCAAAAGAATTAAAACTATATATAGTATATGTGGACGAGGTAGAAGGATAATATCAAAAGAATCTTGGACATAGTTATAAAAGTGCAATATAATATTGTTTAAATCGGAAAATGGAAGGATGAGAAAAATGGAGCAGAAAAACAGAATTCTGATTGTAGAAGACGATACGGATATCAATAATCTTTTATATACGGCATTACAGAAAGCAGGGTATGAGACGGTACAAGCTTTTTCCGGGACGGAAGCGAGGATGCTGTTCCAGATGGACAAGGCGGGCTTTTCTTTGATTCTATTGGATCTGATGCTTCCGGGAATTTCGGGAGAAGAGGTGCTTGCCCAGATCCGGAAACAGAGCAATACGCCGGTTATTGTTCTGACAGCCAAAGACGGATTGGATGAAAAAATCGGGCTTCTTACCAGTGGGGCAGATGATTATATTACAAAACCGTTTGAGATACAGGAGGTGCTTGCCCGGATTCAGGTTCAGCTCCGCCACAAGCAGCAGGAGCCGGAACATAAAAGCGTGTCATATAAAAACCTGGAACTGGACCGTGAGCGTTTTGAAGTCCGGATTGCCGGAGTGCTGCTTTCCAAAATTACAAAGCAGGAATTTGCAATTCTGGAGCTTTTACTGGAGCATCCGAAACAGGTCTTCAGCAAAGAAGAAATTTTTGAATATGCGTGGGATGAACACTATATGGGAGAGACAAAGACACTGGATGTACATATCAGCAATATCCGGAAAAAGATAAAAGCAGTAACGCAGGAGGAATATATTGATACCGTATGGGGAATCGGCTACCGTCTGCATTCTTAATCTTTACTCTTTTTTTACTATTTATTTGCGTTTGATTAGGATTTATCCGATATGATAACAGCAGATAAGAAAAGGAGATGAAAGCATTGAGTGAATTGTTATTAAGTACAAATGGATTGACGAAGCAGTATGGTCATCATAAGGCAGTGGATAAAGTAAACCTTCACATAAAAAAAGGTGCTATCTATGGATTTATCGGACGAAACGGTGCGGGAAAGACGACCTGCCTGAAGATGATCAGTGGACTTGCAAGACCGACAGCCGGAGAGATTGAGATGTTCGGGTGTAAAGGAAAAGAACTGGAGAGGATTCGTTCTCGTGTGGGGTGTCTGATTGAAGCACCGGGGCTGTATGGTAACATGAATGCATATACAAACCTGAAAATAAAATGTGAATTGTTTGGTATTCGGAAAAAGGGATACATCGAAGATATCTTAGAGACGGTCGGGCTGGAAGGTGTCGGAAAGAAAAAAACGAAACATTTTTCCCTTGGAATGAAGCAGCGTCTCGGAATCGGGCTGGCACTGGTCGGGGAGCCGGATCTCCTGGTCCTTGATGAACCGATCAATGGGCTTGATCCCCAGGGAATTGCAGAGGTGCGAGACACCATACAGAGACTGCGCGATGAACGGAATATGACGATTTTGATATCCAGTCATATTTTAGAGGAATTATCTAAGATTGCAACAGATTATGGAATTATCCATAATGGAAGTCTTCTGCAAGAGCTGACAAGCGAAGAACTGATGAAACGTTGCAGTGAACGGATTGAAATAGAGTTAATCCATCCGGAGCAGGCGGTCCCGATTCTGGACAGAATGGGATTTACCAACTATCAGGTTACAGATAAGAGCCATATCCATATATTTGAACGGTTGAATGAAAGCGCCAATGTCAATATGGAGCTGGCAAAAGAAGGAATTTTGGTCAATGGAATTTCCATTACCAGTGAAGAACTGGAAACCTATTTCTTGAATCTGACAGGAGGGAATCAAAATGCTTAATATGATAAAAATGGATCTGTACCGGATGGTCCGGACAAAAAGTATGTATGTGATATGGGTTGTGATGGCGGCCGCTATATTCTTCTCCACATCCATGTCGAAACTGGATATTGATACGATGAACAAGGAAGCGGAACAACAGCAGACAGAAAGCGTTGCAGAAACAGTGGAACCGGAAACCATCAATATGGGAATGTCCGTATTCCTGCCGACACAGCCGGGAGAAAAAGTAACGGTCTTTGATCAGGTATATGCAAACCTGCAGGCGAAGTTTGTGGCGTTGTTTCTGGTGATTTTTACAGTGCTGTTTTCCAGTGCAGATATAGGAAGCGGTTATATTAAAAATATCGGCGGGCAGGTAAGGAGCCGGAGAAACCTGATCTTTTCCAAAGCTTCCGTGTTGTTTGTGTATACGACTGTTACCATGCTGCTTTATTTCATCATTCAGATTATTGCACAGCAGATGTACTTCGGATATCTGGAGTGGGGGAATGGAAGCGAGTTGCTGAGATACTTTGGTATTCAGATTTTGCTTCATTATGCACTGGTACTAATCAGTATGGCGATTGCGGTGGTTTTGAACAGCAACGTGTTCAGCATGACGATTGTTATCTGCCTGTGTATGAATACCATGATTGTTTTATACGGAGTGATCAATCATTTGATCCAGAAGGCAGGCGTGGAGAATTTCCAGATTTTGAAATATACAGTGACAGGAAAGATTGCATTATTATCCATGTCACCGACCAATAAGGAATGCCTGACGGCAGTTGTGATTGCGGCGGCGTTCGGAATCGTGGTTACATTACTGACAGGATGGGTATTCAGGAAGAGAGATATCTAAATGATAAAACTAGGGTTCGTGCTATTGATAGCAGTGATACTGGTACAGGGAATGTTATTTTGGAAATACCAGCGGCAGGTGAAAGACATCTGCCGCCAGTTGTCTTTTCTGATGAAACACGACAGCAACATGCTGATTACCAGAGAAATGGATTTGGGAGGCATTGGTGAGCTGGCAGATGTTTTAAACGAATGGCTGGAACTGAAGCGAAGGGAAAAGAAGGAATACTTGAAGAAAGAGGAGATGATTTCGGATACATATACAAATCTCTCACATGATATCCGTACTCCTTTGACATCCCTTGACGGATATTTTCAGTTAATGGAAACCTGTGAAGACCAGGAAGAGCAGAGACGGTATATGAAGATCATACAGGAGAGAATCGGCAGCCTGAAAGAAATGCTGGAAGAATTATTTACTTTTACAAAGCTTAAAAACGATTCCTTCCATCTGGAAATGTCATCCTGCTGTATCAACAAGATCTTGAAAGATACCATATTTTCCTATTACGATGAGTGGACGGGCAGAGGAATTGAACCGGAGATACAGATTACAGAGAAATTGCTGTTTATGAACGGAAATGAACAGGGAATCCGGAGAATCCTTCAGAATATCATAAAAAACGGACTGGATCACGGGGAGAAGAAAATCAGTATTTCACTGGAAGAAGTTGAAAACAGTATCCGGATACAGATAAAAAATCAAGTATGTCATGTGGAAAAAATAAATGTAGATCAGGTGTTTGAACGGTTTTATAAAGCGGATGAAGCACGCAGTAAGACTTCCAGCGGCCTTGGCTTATCAATCGCGAAAGAGCTGGTACTTCGTATGGATGGGAAAATCAGCGCCCGGATAGAAGGGAATGAGTTCTGTGTGGAGATTGTGTTTCCGGAATAAAAGGAATGATCTTGGACAAGAAGAATCTATTATTTGACAAAATATTTCCAATATGCTATATTCATCTCAAGCAAAAAAGGGAGTAGCTGAACGCCTCGAAAGAGGTGGTTTTGTAACCGACAACCGGTATCGAGAGATACCCGTAGCAAATGAGATAGCAAGACTTTTATTGTGGCAGAGGTCATGATAGGAGTCTTTTTTTATTATGAAATATAGAAAATCTGCCGCAATAGGCTGCTAAGAAGAAAGAGAGGATAAACGATGAGTAACGAAATGATGAAACGGGAAATGCAGGAAGCAGTGCAGGCAGGAGAGAGGGCACTTCAGAGCCTTTACGCAGCAAGGGATAAGTTGGGAAGTGCGAGAAACTGGGGCATTTTTGATATGCTTGGAGGAGGCTTTATCAGTGACCTTGTGAAGCATTCTAAAATGAATGACGCATCTGCGTTGATGGAACAGGCGAAAAGCGATATTCAGCGTTTTCAGAGAGAATTAAGAGATGTGCAGGTTTCCTTGGATCTGCGCATGGAAATCGGCAGCTTCCTTTCCTTTGCGGATTTCTTTCTGGACGGGCTGGTGGCAGATTACATGGTGCAGAGCAAGATTGCAGATGCAAGAGAACAGGTGGATGATGCTATCAACCGGATAGAAAAGATACTTGCTGATGTGAAAAATCGAATGAATGGGGAGGTGTAGCATATGGGATGTCTGGGAAATGTGTTGTGGTTTGTGTTTGGCGGCGCAGTCAGTGGGCTGAGTTGGTGTCTGGCAGGCTGCCTCTGGTGTATTACCGTTGTGGGGATTCCGGTAGGGATGCAGTGTTTTAAATTTGCGGCGCTTAGTTTTTTCCCTTTTGGGAAAGAAGTACAGTATGGCGGAGGAGCTGGTTCGTTCCTTTTGAATATTATCTGGCTGATTGTATCTGGTCTGCCTCTTGCACTGGAGCATCTGGCGTTGGGTGCAGCTTTATGTGTGACGATTATCGGAATTCCGTTTGGTTTGCAGCAGTTTAAACTGGCGAAACTGGCATTGATGCCGTTTGGTGCGGAGGTGTATTAAGATGCGATTATTTGATAAAAGGACGCCGCTTCAGAAGGAGTGGGATAAACTGGAAGTACAGGAGCAGAGATTCCTTCAGAAGCGTTCAGAGAAAAGGGAGAGCATTTTGAATCAGAAACTGGAGGAAAAGATACCGCCCAAACTTCAGGAAACATTGGATACTGCTTTTGCGAAGGCATTTGCTCTGATTTTCG
>OLNJ01000836.1_pt1 | contig 21136 bp, 27 predicted proteins | sample 1672191 | NCBI WGS metagenome assembly OLNJ01 (sample SAMEA3136657, study PRJEB25190) | human gut metagenome | biome: human gut; feature: human-associated habitat; material: faeces | place: Austria | collected 2013 | reverse complement strand
CCATGATGGAGACCGCCGACAGCGTTCGGCAGTATGGTGTTCTGGTTCCGGCGATCGCCCGCCCGGACCCGGAGGGCGGCTATGAGCTGGTTGCCGGTCACAGGCGGCACCGGGCCAGTGAGCTGGCCGAGAAAGAAACCATGCCTGTCATTGTCCGAGACCTGGACGATGATGCTGCCACTATCATCATGGTGGACAGCAACTTACAACGTGAAAGCCTGCTCCCCAGCGAAAGGGCCTTTGCTTACAAGATGAAGCTGGAGGCTATGAAACACCAAGGCGCACGGGGGGACTTAACTTCGTCCCAACTTGGGACGAAGTTGCGTGCAGATGAATTGTTGGCGCAGCAGGCTGGTTCGAGTAGGAACCAGGTGCAGCGCTATATCCGCCTGACGGAGCTGATTCCCGAACTGCTGGATATGGTCGATGAAAAGAAAATCGCCCTCAATCCGGCTTATGAGCTGTCCTTTCTCAAAAAAGAAGAACAGCGGGATTTGCTGGACGCGATGGACAGCGAACAGGCTACCCCCTCTCTCTCCCAGGCTCAGCGACTCAAGAAATACAGCCAGGAGGGACATCTGACCCTCGATATGATGCGCGTCATCATGGGTGAGGAAAAGAAAAGTGATCTCGACAAAGTGACTTTCACCTCCGACACCCTGCGGAAGTATTTCCCCAAAAGCTATACGCCCCAGCGGATGCAGGAAACCATTATCAAACTGCTGGAGGCGTGGCAGAAGAAGCGCCAGAGAGACCAGGAACGATGAAAGGAGCCGCCTATGAGGGATATTTCAGCCCGTGAGCTGAAAGGACACAATATCTTGGCCGTAGAGCGTTTTCAGGACAGCACCCGCTGGATGATCGAGTTTTCCGTTCAGCGCCCTTGTTCCTACGGCTGCCCCGGCGATGATATGCGGCTGTTTCTTACGGAGGACGGGTATCAGGCCGCCCTCGTAAGCCAGAAGCGTCGGGAAATCAAAATCAAGCGGTATGCCCGTGTGATCGAGGGCCATGTGCTCGACTTCAAACCGGACAAGCGCCGCCGCCACCCGTAAACTCATTATCACTACGAAAGGAAAGGAATGAATATGTGTACTGTCCAGAGCATCAAAGATGCCATCCGGGAAAGTTGCCAGTCCCAGTATGATATGGAATCCACCGACATTGACCGGGTTTTGCAGACCCTCCCGTTTTCGGAGCATGAGCCGATGTTCAGTCATCCGCCGAAGTACAAGCGTCCTTACCGGCCCTGGCAGAACAACAAAAACAGCTGAAAGCCACAGTCTTTTTCACGAAGGATTGTGGCTTTTTTCATGCCCTAAAATTAGAAAGGAGTGAAGTCAATGGCCGTTTTTCGCATTGAACGGACCAAAGATTATACCGTGATGAGCAATCATCACCTGCGGAACCACGAACTATCCCTCAAGGCAAAGGGGCTTCTTTCCATGATGTTATCCCTGCCTGATGACTGGAACTATACTACCCGTGGACTTGCGAAAATCTGCAAGGAGGGCGTTGATGCCATCGGCAGTGCGCTGCGGGAGTTGGAAACCGCCGGTTACATCGTGCGGAACCAGCTGCGGGACCAACAAGGCCGGATCAGCGACACCGAGTATGTGATTTATGAGAAACCCCAGCCCAGGCAGCCAGAAACGCCAAGGCCGGATACGGCTGTACCAGATACGGCTTCACCAGATACGGAAAACCCGTATCTGGATAAACCGGATACGGAAAAGCCCGCAGAATTAAATATAGAGAAACCAAATACTCAAAAACAAAATACTCATGGAGCAAGTACCGATTCCATTCCCTTCCGGGAAACAGCGGCAGCACAGCTGCCGGAACGGAAAGGAAGGGATGCGATGTCTGTCTCAGAGATAGAAAATTATCGGGAATTGATTCTGGAGAACATCGAGTATGACTATCTGTGCAGAGAGTTTTCGACCTACCGTGAGGACCTGGACGAGATTGTGGAGCTGATGGTGGAGACCGTTTGTGCCAAACGTAAAACCACTCGGATCGCTGGCAGCGACTTTCCCCATGAAGTCGTGCGCTCCCGGTTCTTGAAGCTGGATAGCGAGCATATCCGATTTGTCATGGACGGTATGCAGAAAAACACCACGGAGGTCCGCAATATGAAACAGTATTTGCTTGCAGTGCTGTTCAACGCGCCCACCACGATCAGCAATCACTACACCGTACAAGTCAATCACGATATGAACACAGGCGGCTGGTAAACAGCCGCTTTTCTGTTGCCCGGCAATACCGGGAGAAAGGATTTTGCCATGAAACGACCTCTTGCCTACATTACGGCTCCCTGGAGCAACAACCAGTATGAGAACGCCGAGAACGCTGCCACCTACTGCCGCCAGGTGTACGACGCCGGGTATTCGCCCATCTGCCCGGTTCTGTTCTTGTCCACCTTCCTCAAGGACGAGATTCCCCAGGAACACAAGGACGGGCTGGATATGGTGCGAGACTATCTGCGCCGGTCCCATGTGCTGGTGGTCTGCGGCCACGGCATCGACGAGACCGTGAAGAATGACATCGCCACCGCTGAGCGCCTGCGGATCACCGCTACCACCCTGGACGGTATCCTGACTGTGAAAGGCCAGGGACGCGGGAAAGGAGGTGCGCGCCATGCCTGAGCGTAAGACCGTGGGCCAGCTGATGGAGGAAATGCGGCTCAAGGCCGGGGCGCAGAACTACCACGGCCATGAGTACATGGATTTGGAGCGGTTTGCCGAGGACACCCGGCACATGATTATCTTCGATGTGCTGACCCACGATTCGCCGGTGGGCTGGAAAGGCGAACGGACCCGCCTGTTTCTGACGGAGGCCGGATACCAGAAAAGCCTGGAGAACCAGGAAAAGGGCCACATCAAGATTCTCAGCCATGCCAAGGTGCGCCAGGGACATCTGTACTATGACCGCTCCGATCAGCTGCGTTGAAAGGAGCCTGCCATGATGAAATACCTGCTGCGGCGGCTGGTGGTCCCGCCTTAGTATCAAGCGCCACCCCTGCAAAATCCGTGGAAAGGAGGCGATGACCTATGCAGGAGGAAGTGGAAAACAGGACTTTGACGCTGGTAGTCAGCGGAACAAAGTTTACCGGGCGGCTGTTTAAGGCCGCCATCACCAAGTACCTTGCCCACCGCAAGGAAAAGAAGCTGCAAAAGCAGAAAAGCCGGGATACCCCCGTGATTCCCCACGGCAAACAGACGGTGAAGCAGCTGATCGGCCAGAATCAGGGCGTTTCCAACATCGAGATCACCGACCCCTCCATCAAGGAGTTTGAAAAGATCGCCCGGAAATACGGCGTTGACTATGCGGTGAAGAAGGACCGCAGCAGCTCCCCGCCCAAGTACCTGATCTTTTTCAAAGGCCGCGATGCGGATGCCCTGACCGCTGCCTTTACCGAGTACACCGGCAAGAAGGTCAGAAAGGCGCAGAAAACAGAGCGTCCGTCCGTGCTGGCAAAGCTGAGCCAGTTCAAAGAGCTGGTGAAACACGCCGTTGTGGACCGGAACAAGCGGAAGGAGCTGGAACGATGAAGATGAAAAAGCAACTTGACATCAAAAAGCTCCTTTTGCTGAATATGCCCTATATCCTGATGGGGCTGTTCGCAACCAACTTCGGTGAAGGATGGCGGATGGCCGTGGGTGCGGACGCTTCGGCAAAAATGCTTTCGTTCTTCTCCACGCTGCCGGTGGCGCTGGCCAGCTGGTGGCCCAGCCTGCACCCTTTGGACCTGCTGGTGGGGCTGTGCTGCGGCGCTGGCCTGCGATTGGCCGTGTATCTCAAAAGCAAGAACGCCAAGAAGTACCGGCACGGTATGGAGTATGGCAGCGCCCGCTGGGGCACCCATGAGGACATCGCACCCTACATCGACCCGGTGTTCCAGAACAATGTGATTCTGACTAAAACCGAGAGCCTGACCATGAACAGCCGCCCCAAGGACCCCAAGACCGCCAGAAACAAAAATGTGCTGGTGATCGGTGGCTCCGGTTCCGGCAAGACCCGCTTCTGGCTGAAACCGAACCTGATGCAGATGCACAGCTCCTATGTGGTGACAGACCCAAAAGGCACCATCCTGGTGGAGTGCGGCAAAATGCTTCAGCGCGGCACACCCAAGCTGGGCAAGGACGGCAAGCCCATGAAGGATAAGCACGGCAAGGACATCTATGAGCCTTATCGGATCAAAGTCCTCAATACCATCAACTTCAAGAAGTCCATGCACTATAATCCCTTTGCCTACATCCACTCCGAAAAGGACATCTTGAAACTGGTCACGACGCTGATCGCCAACACCAAGGGCGAGGGCAAGGCCGGGGACGATTTTTGGGTTAAGGCCGAGACGCTTTTGTACTGCGCCCTCATTGGGTATATCCACTACGAGGCCCCGGTGGAGGAACAGAATTTCTCCACCCTCATCGAGTTCATCAACGCGATGGAGGTCCGGGAGGATGACGAGGAGTTCAAGAACCCCGTGGACCTGATGTTTGACGCGCTGGAGGCAGAGAAGCCCAACCACTTCGCCGTCCGTCAGTACAAAAAGTACAAGCTGGCTGCGGGTGTTATAAGCTTGAAGAGACTTCTTAATCATCATTTTTTAAGAAATTGGAGCTCCAAAATGATTAAAAAGTCTCTTGAGGCTTATTTTTTGCCCAAAACACAAAATTGTACTTTTTTAAAAACATTCTCAAAGGATGGCAACATTTTGCCTCGCCAGTCTGGATATAGTGTAAGGAATTTTTCAAACCGACACATAATCCAGAGAAATTTAAAAAAGTTACGTTACTACCTTGTAAAACAGCGTCCGAAAGATGGGTTAAGTGAGAGGAACTTTTTTGAAGATCCTTACACGAACCTTGACAACGGAGCAGTCTGTCCATAGTGATACCAGATTTGAATGTGCATTCAGCGTGTCTTTTCTGGCAAATACGTCCCGGAAACATCGGAACCCGGTACAGGAACGGATATGGAATGAAAGCAGGCAATGAAAAATGAAAGGAGGGAGGAAAACAGATGCAGGAGAAACTTACCGCATTGTATGAGCGACTCAGCCATGATGATGACCTTATGGGCGAGAGCAACAGTATATCGAACCAGAAGCAGATGCTTTCAGAATATGCAGAATCCCATGGGCTTACCCCGTATATCCATTTTACAGATGATGGCATATCCGGCACAAGGTTTGACCGCCCGGGGTTTGTCATCATGATGGATGCCATCAAAGCCGGGCAGATCGGGACAGTGATCGTAAAGGATATGAGCCGGTTGGGACGTGATTACCTGATGGTCGGTCAGATTCAGGAAATGATGCGGCAGAAGCAGGTCAGGCTGATTGCCATCAATGATGGTCATGACAGCCTGAATGGGGATGACGATTTTCTTCCTTTCCGAAACATTATGAATGAGTGGTATGCGAAAGACACGAGCAAAAAGATCCGGTCTACCTTTAAGGCAAAAGGCAATTCCGGGAAGCACGTTGCAAGCACCACACCATACGGATATCTGAAAGACCCGGAAAATAAGGAACACTGGATTGTGGATGAAGAGGCTGCACAGGTTGTCCGCAGGATCTTTCAGATGACTATGGACGGATATGGTCCTTACCAGATCGCAAAGAAGCTGAAAGAAGATCAGGTGGAGATCCCGGCAGTACACATGGCAAAGCATGGGGCAGGATTATGGCAGGGAAGAGTAGACGAGATCAAAGATCCCTATGCGTGGGGCTCGTCAACGGTGGCAGGAATCCTGAAAAAGCGGGAATATCTTGGCCACACTGTTAATTTTAAGACCAGAAAGCATTTTAAGGACAAAAAGAGCCATTATGTGTCCGAAGATAACTGGACGGTATTTGAGGATACGCAGGAAGCGATCATTGATCAGGAAACCTTTGATAATGTCCAGAGGATCAGGAAGAATGTCCGCAGATACCCGGACGGATGGGGAGAAGCACATCCATTGACAGGGCTGATGTATTGTGCGGATTGCGGGGCAAAAATGTATGTGCACCGGGTAAATAATGGGAAAAGAATCCCTCAATATACCTGTTCTGCATATAGTAAAGTTCCGGTTGGAACACTCTGCCCGACACAGCACAGGATCAATGCGGATATTGTGATGGAGCTGATAAAAGACCTGTTGAAAGCTATCGCAGAATATTCCCATCTGAACCGGGAAGAATTCATTGAGACAGTGAAGACAACACAGAGTTCCCAGCAGTCCAGTGAAATCGCGAGGCCGAAAAACAGGCTGGCAGAAGCGAAAAAGCGTCTGCAGGAACTGGAAAAACTGATCTGCCGGATATATGAGGATAATATCCTCGGTAAACTGCCGGATGAACGTTATGCAGTCCTTGATGGGCAGTATTCCAAAGAGCAGAAAGAACTGACAGCGGAAATCACTGGACTGGAAGCAGAAGTAGCTGGATATGAAAATGGCAGACGTTCTGCGGAAAGATTTATTGCACTGGTGGACAAATACCAGAATTTTGATGAACTGACCACTTATATGCTAAATGAGTTCGTGGAAAAGATTCTGGTGCATGAGAGGGACAGAAAAGGAAGCCAGCAGACCACACAGGAGATCGAGATTTATTTTAACTTCGTAGGAAGGTATCTTCCACCGCATTTTGGAGAAGTCCAGCTGACACCGGAAGAGGAAGAAGAATTACGGAAACGGGAAGCCAGAAAGGACAGGCTTCACCAGAATTATCTGAGGCGGAAGGCAAATGGCAAGCAGAAAGAATATGAAGACAAAGTAAAAGAAAAAAGGAAAGCCGAGATTGAGGCAAAGAAAGAAGCAATCCGGCAGGAAGATATTGCGAAAGGGGTGTTTGTTCCAGTGTCGATGCTTCCGGCTGCAGAACCAAAGAAAGGGGTGGCAAATGCATGAAAGAATTGAAACCGATGATACATGATGAAAAGAACGGACTGGATTATATCCTTGTGGGAGATTATTATATCCCGCTGATCCGTGTGGCGGAAGAAACCAGAGATATTGGTTTCTATGGAAGCCTCCGCAGGAATTTTCTGAAAGACTACAAGCAGGCTTTGTATTCCCAGCTTATGCTGACCGGGAAGCTCTGGACGTATCTTGCTGATTTTAATGAGATCTGTGCAGAACGCAGGGACAGCATGATGGATCAGATCATGGAAGCAGAGGGTGTCACAGAGGAATTAAAGGGAAAAGACCAGATGGAATGGCTCCGCAGGGTAAATAACATCCGCAACAGGGTGGATGAAGTAATCCTGACAGAACTGGTCTATGTATAGGAGGGATGCTTATGAGATACCGGATTGAATACGCAGGTGGTCGGTGCTGTAATTTCGCCAACAGCCGGAAAGACCTTCTGGAATGGCTGAAACTTTTAAAGGATGAAGAGATCACAGATATTCGGAAAATCTACAAAAACGGTGTGACAGATTCCGTACTTGAGAAGTACCAGAATTATCTGGATAAGAATGCCGGATAGGAAGGAGAAACAGGATGAAAGCCATACGTTTAATTATGAAAATATTATTTCTGCCTGTGATGGCTGTTCTAGTAGTAATAAGACTATTTGTGAAGTTCCTTGCAGGAATATCAGCAGTTATCTTCCGGGTAATTGCAGGAATTTTTCTTCTGACCGCCCTGCTAAGCTATGGTTTTGGTCTGGAAAGTTCCGGGGAATGCCTGAAAATCGTATTGGCTGGCTTCCTGTTTTATCTCCTGCCATGTACGGTTGAAATTGTGATTGCGGGAATCGTCTATTTAGAAGAATGTATTCGCTCTTTTATATAGGAAGAGGGCAGAAAGGGATACGATTATGAAAAGAGAATTAGTGGAAAGCTACTTCGACTGGAATGAGATCAGGCTGGAAGCATATTTGCGGATTGATCCTCAGCTGATTGAACTGGAAGGAGAATGCGAGAAAACGATGGATGAATTAAAGCCATACATTGAGAAATATGGTCATGAATTCTGGACGATCATTGATCGGATCATATCGGCAAGACACGCAGTAGAAGCGTATATCAGCCGGGAAATGTATATCCGGGGTTTTCTGGATTATGAACGTCTGGTGTGTGAGATAGAAAGGGATGTATGAGGATGAAAGAAGAAGTATTGAAGGAGTTTGTGGATAATATCATTCAGGAACGGATGCAGAATGCATTCAGCCAGATGAAAGCTGGGGAAGAACCGAATGACGAGGATGATGTGGAACAAAAGTATGAGGAAGCAGTGGCATTGCTTCCAGAGGAAAAACAACAGGCAGTCCGGGCATACTGCGATGCTATTTTTGACAGCGGTGCGGATGCTGAGCAGTTCTTTTATCGGTTGGGGCTGAGGGATGGGATTCGATTACATAAGATTGTAAATAAAATAATCAAATCTGTTTCATAAATTAATCCTGAGAAATACTTATATATTAATAAGGGAAAACGTTAGAGAATGTTTTCCCTTATTGATAGATTATTTAAGAACAGTAAAATATAAAGTTTGATCAAATCGTCGTTCAGGACTTAATTTTTGAATGTAACCGGGTTCAATAATATCGTTGACAACAGATTTTGGCAATATGGGATGTAAAATACGATCACTTTTTACATATTGTCTCCATTTTGAACCGCTGATGGCAAATTCTTTATCAGTCTGATTGCCAAATGCCATTTGTCTATAAATATCAGCGACTCTAATTTTGCCTGACTTGCTTAATTCCCATATACAACGGGCAAGTCGGGCAGTTGCTCTCATCGGTCGGCTCATTGTATTGGCAGTTGCGGAAGAGCTGTCAATAAATAAACGTGAAAAAGCATAATCACTCCACACAACGATATCAAATGCTTGATCAGCAAGAAGCGGGGATTTACCCTGAGTTTTCCATATTGTTTGCATTAAGAGCGGTTTTTGATTTTTATAGTATTGAATTTGAAAATTGTTAATGCTTTCACATATGGCTGGCATTTTATGTGTCATTTCAAAATCATTATCCCACATTTGAATTGACGAGCAGGCTTCCTCAAATATTTCTCGAATGTGATGGGAATTCGCTTTTACGGAGTCAAACATACCTAATGCACAATAAGAAGTTGTAGCTGAACGAATAACCAACTCACATCCCCATTTTTCTTCTGGTTGTTTACTGGTGGAATCTGTTGGTAAAACAGTCAATTTTACTTCGAGGGGTGAAAGAAATTTACCAGAGGTATCTTTGACAACAAGGTCAATGCCGTCAATAGTATCGAATGAGTATTGTTGGTAGGGTTCATATATCGTTTCAAAACTAAAATATAAATCATTGGATTGTTTTGAACCACAATTAAAAACATTATTTATTGGTATCTCATCAGCTACTACTTGCAAATTACCGTTTATTTCGGCTAGGTGAATATATATTGCGGGAATATTATTATGAAGCATATAACATGCAGTTGCAGTTGGATAGCTCGAATTAAAACAATTTTTTCCCCAATGGTCATTTGTTGAACGGTTTGAATGTTTTATACCAAATAATCCAGATGACATTTGTATTCCTCCTTGTGTATATGACGTCAAATACTTGACGTCTTACTACCACTTGTGTATAATTTAGTAAAGAATCGAAAGGATGTTCTTATAAAATACGCTTGTAGATTGTTATATTATATCACACGATAATATGAAAGGAAAGAAAGTATATGATGCCAAGAACCGTTGATTTGTTTGCAGGATGTGGTGGACTTTCATTAGGTTTTCAAAACGAAGGTTATGATTTAGTGGCAGCATTTGAATGGTGGGATGCAGCAGTAAAATGCTATCAAGAAAATTTTTCTCATCCGGTCTATCAGATGGATTTATCGAATGTTGATGAGGCTGTAAAAATAATTTCTAAATTGCAACCAGATATTATTATTGGAGGCCCGCCATGTCAGGATTTTTCACATGCTGGAAAAAGGGTAGAAGCTGATAGGGCAAGTTTAACAGATAGTTATGCGCAGATAATTTGCCGAGTAAAGCCATATTGTTTTGTAATGGAAAATGTTGATAGAGCAAGAAATAGTAAAGCATATGCGAAAGCAAGAGAGGCGTTTAAAAGTGTAGGATATGGACTTACAGAAATGGTATTGGATGCAAGTCTTTGTGGAACGCCACAAAAGAGAAAACGGTTTATCTGTTTTGGAATGCAAGGGAAAGAAGATAGTTTTGCGACACAAGTGTTTAAAAATGGCTTTTCCGATAAGCCAATGACTTTGAGAGATTATTTTGGAGATACGCTTGGTTTTGAGTATTATTACAGACATCCAAGAAATTATAATAGACGAGGTGTGTTCTCTATAGATGAGCCTGCCCCTACAATGCGAGGTGTAAATAGACCTGTTCCAAAGGGATATCCTGGACATCATAATGATGCGTGTCCTGTTACTGAAAATCTTCATGCTTTAACTACAATAGAAAGAGCCAAAATACAAACATTCCCAGAACAATATAAATGGGTAGGAAGTAAAACAGATATCGAACAAATGATAGGAAATGCAGTTCCGGTCAATTTGGGAAAATTTATTGCGAAGACTATAAAACCGATATTGGAGGAACAAAGATGATTGAGTCTGATGAATTTAAAGAATGGTTGAGAGAGAATACTACATATTCTGATGCAGTTATAGGGGATACTGTTTCAAGAATGAAACGAGCAGATCATTTCCTCAAATGGGAAAATGTTGATATTTATCAATTTCAATTAGAACATATAGAAGCATATTCTGATCTTTCAGTTTCAGTGAAGTCACAAATAAAAAGAGCAGTGAAATGGTACACGATGTTTGCAAATCAAAAAGACAAACAGAATAATTCTAAAAAGTAAAGAAAAAGGTGTTGACTAAAGAATAGTTAACACCTTTTGAGATTTTTTGGGAATATAAATAAGCGAAATATAGAAAATAATATTGGACGATATGGATGCAAAACAAAAGCGAAAAGAATGCAAAATAAATATGATTGAACAAAACAAATAAATGTGTTATAATCAACGAGAAAGCAGAAAGGAGGCGAGCAAGGTGATTGATTTATCAAACTTTAAGACGTTTGACTTTAGCGAAGGTGTACCATATATCTCAATTACGAATAATGGAATTACATTTAACAAATCTGTGATTATGAAAATGAAATATCCTGCATACGTAAAACTTCTAATCAATGAAGCTGAAAAGCAAATTGCTGTTCAGACCTGTGAAGAAGACGATGATAAATCGGTACAATTCTATAAAGAAAAATCGAATGGAGTTTTATCGGTTAGGTGGAATGCTAAGGATCTGATTAATACGATTGCACGATTGTGTGATTGGGATTTGAGGCAAACCTCATATCGAGTGAATGGGGTACTTATCCCAGAACTCAACTTAATGCTATTCGATTTGAATGAAGCAGTCACAATGGTATAAGCTTGCCATACTTCTGATTCCAAAAAAAGAGCTCATTCGAGATTAGGGCCTCAAATGAACTCAATCGGAAATAGCAGAGACAAAGGATCGTCTACTAAATCCATACTTTCAATATATATTTTAGTATTTGTCTCTGCCGATTTCCATACTTTTCTCGATTCGTCTGGAAAAAATCTTTTGGAAAGGGGGCAGATTGCATGCAGAAATGTGATCAGAGTGGACTGGTTTTTACGCCATATATCACACTGAAAAATGGGCAGCGTTTATATGCTCGTCAGTTTGGTAAGAAGGCATTTTGCTTTCCGCGTAAAGAATCTCAGGACAAAGATACCAAAAAAGACTAATTCATAACATTTTAATCAAGGGTGTTTGACGATCACATCCTTTCTTTTAAGAAAGAGAGGTTTAGCATGAATAAAAAAGTAAGTGGACAAAAGCTTGCATCAGATGCATCGGATATTATGAGATCAAAAGGTAGTTCACAGATTCAAAAATCATTAGCTGCCAGTGTTTTATCTCAGAGAAATTCCGGAAACATGACAGGAAAGGAAATGGAAACAAAGGCTTCTATGGTATTGAAGAGCAATAAATATTCAGATACAACAAAAAGCCTTGCAGCCAGCGTACTTTCTCAGTCGGAAAAAAATAGGTAATACAATTGAATAGTGAGTAACCCAAAGGGCATCAACCGTAAAAAGTTGGTGCCTTTTGTTTTGCTCATTAAAGCTTGGAGAGGATGCAAAGAAAAAACTGAATATGACCGATAAGGTCAGATGTAAGAGCCGATGCGATTGGACTTTTTCCAAAGAAGTGACAAAGTGTCGGCTCTTATTTTTTGAAAAAATCCGATTTGAGGATTTTTGAAAAACCGGGCGAAACGAAAATTCTGACAGATGGGACAGTGTCGGAAATTTCATTTTGTCCGGCGGGTGTGCAGAGGGCGAAGCCCTTTGTGCAGGGAATGCAAAGGGGCGGCAGCTCCATGCTGGGGTTAAGGGGCAAAGCCCATTATCGGGTCAAGGGTGAAACGCCTTGCCCAGTGATTTGATGCCTGCGTCAAGTCGTACTGGGTATTATCTGGCGAATTGTGTTACCCAAAATCATTTTCGGGGATGACCGCCACATGAAAAAAAGCATGTGAAACGCAAGAGGCAGATAATGGAAAGACCACAGAGAAGGGCAGGATGGGAAAAACGAAAAATGAAAAAATGCAGAATGGATGAAAGGGGGAATCAGAAGAATGAGAGCTACAAGGCATAATGGCAGATCAGGGAAACATGGTGTTTATAATCCAAAGCACAATGACAGAAAATTCGATATTGCCAACAGTGAGCATATTGATGCGGAGAGGGAAAAGCAGAATATCTATTGGGACTGTTACCGGGGATATGTCCAGAACCCTTCAGATGAGACACTTAGGAATTGGGGACCGGTCGAGCCGGAAGCAAGTTTTCATGATATTGAAAAGATGTATTATGAAGACCATTACAGCGATTTTATAAAAGGACAGAATGCCAGGAATGAGAAAAACCGCCACCCGGAAAGAAACCGGACAACGGAAGATCTGTTAAAAAATAAAATGACCTGTCCGGAAGAAACGATATTTCAGATTGGAAAGGAAGGGGAGCATATATCGGGAGAACAGCTTTTTCATATTGCAGATACTTTTATGAAAAGGTTCGAGGGGATGTTTGGAGAACATGTGCATATTTTGGATTTTGCACTCCACATGGATGAGACTACTCCCCATATCCATGAACGTCATGTTTTTGACTGTGAGAATAAATATGGGGAACTGTGTCCGCAACAGGAAAAGGCATTGGAAGCACTTGGGATTCCTCTTCCCGATCCAGATAAGCCCAGAGGAAGAAACAACAACCGGAAGATGACTTTTGATCTGATCTGCAGGAATCTTTTGTTTGATGTTTGCAGGCAGTATGGGCTGGAGATTGAGGAGGTGCCGGAATATGGCGGAAAGAAGTATTTGGAAAAGCAGGAGTTTATCATACAGGCACAGAAAGAAAAGATTGCCCGGCAGGAACAGATGATAAAGGAGCAGGAAGAAAAAATCATGGATAATGAAACCCTGATCGATGAAGTATCGGAGATTGCTTATGACAAAGCGGTGGAAGTCGTTACGGAAAAAGTAAAGGCACAGACACAGGAAGAGGATATCAGGCTTCTGGATCAGCTTTGCAATAACATTGTCCAGAATCCAAATAATTCTGATAAGGCAAAAACAATTACCAAAAATGTGATTAAGCTGGCGAAAGAGAAATTACGGAATGCAGCAAATGCAGTTATTGAAAAAGTCCAGAAAAATCTTCAGGAGCCAGAGGTCAGGAAAGCGAATACGGAACAGATCAAGAAGAAGGCAAGGACGAGTGTTCTTGAAAAACTGGCTGCCAATAAAAAGCGGGTCGCAGAAGAAAATGCTGCCAGAAGAAAAACAAAAACGAAATATCATGACAGGGATTCCCTGTAAAGAGCATTTTGATTTATTCAGTTTTGGATAAAAGTCAGGATGCTCTTTTTTTATTTTGAATCCGGTCATATCTGAACGGGTTGGAAAGGAAGTGGATAAAAAATGAATGTGTTTGAAGAAGTAAAGCAGAATGTGACGGTTAGGCAGGCTGCGGAACTTTATGGATTTAAGCCCAACAGGAGCGGATTGATCCGGTGCATTTTTCATAATGACGGTACACCGAGCATGAAAGTTGACCGCAGATATTACTGTTTTGGATGTGGGTGTACCGGGGATGTGATCGATTTTACCGCCCAGCTATTCGGGCTAAAATCCAGAGAGGCTGCTTTGAAGCTGGCAGATGATTTTGGGATCTCCTATGGGAACAGGGCAAGGGATTCTCCCAAAAGTGGGAAAAAGTCTCTGGTGAAAGAAAAAGAGAAGACATCAGAAACAGACTGGAAAACAGAATATGCCAGATTTACAAAAGCATATCTGGATTACCGCTCATTGCTTCTGGAATGGAAAGAGTGTTATGCACCCAAAACACCAGAGGAAGAATGGGACGGGCATTTTGTCACCGCACTAAGGGAGTTGAGTATCGTTGAATATTATCTGGATATTCTTCTGTTCGGTGATGAAGAGGATAAGAAAATGTTTGTCAAGGAAAAAGGAAAGGAGGTGGAAAAGATTGAGCGAGAATGTAAAGGAGCAGGACGCTTTGCAGATCATGGAGCAGATGGCGGATGTGGATGCCATAAGGGAGATCCGCTCCCATCTGGCTGTGACAAATCAGGGAACCGTCAAAGGAACAATGCAGAATTATATGATCGTGCTTCGGGAAGACCCGCTCCTGAAAGGGAGCCTGAGATTTAATCTCCTGAACCAGAGGATCGATATCGTCAGGAAACTCTGGTGGAATGATGGGATCACCTCTATGACAGATGCTGCCAGGGATTTCTTTTATCTGTATTTTGAACAGTTTTATAGTCTGGGAAATGAGAAAAATATGGATAAAGCCCTGAGGGCGGAAGCAAACAGCAAACAGTATCATCCGATCTGCGAATATCTGAACCGCTTAGAGTGGGATGGCACAGAACGTATCCGTTATGTATTGAAGCGGTATATGGGGGCAGATGATTCGGATTTGGTCTATGAATGCCTGAAGCATTTTATGATGGAAGCTCTGCTCCGTATTTTTAAGCCGGGATGTAAGGCAGATGAGATGCTCTGCCTGGTAGGAACACAGGGGGCAGGAAAATCTACATTTTTCCGGTTTCTGGCTATTAAGGATGAGTGGTTTTCAGATGACTTGAGAGATTTGGGAGATAAAAAGATTTATGAAAAGCTCCGTGGTCACTGGATCATGGAAATGTCGGAGATGATTGCTGCGATCAGTGCAAAGAGCAATGAAGAGATCAAGTCCTTTTTGAGCCGGCAGAAAGATACATTTCGGAATTCCTATGGAAAATTTGAAGAGGACAGACCGAGACAATGTCTGTTTGCCGGGACAACCAATACAAAGCAGTTCCTGCCTTTTGACCGTACAGGAGCCAGACGTTTCCTTGCAATTGAGGTCGATTCCTCAAAGGCGGAAAAACATCTTCTTGATAATGAAAAAGAATCGAGGGCATACTTCGACCAGCTTTGGGCGGAAGCAATGGTCATCTTCAATTCCTGCAAGGACAAAGGCAGCCTTCTGAAACTTCCAAAAGAAATGGAGGAGCAGATCATTGAATACCGGAAACAGTTCATGCAGGAAGATACGATGGCAGGGCAGGTTCAGGGATGGCTGGATGGATATGCCGGGACTTATGTCTGCTCCAGACAGATCTGGAAAGAGGCATTTAACCATTATGATGGCGAACCAAGGAAATATGAGACAAATGAGATATGCCAGATCATGGATACGCAGATCATTGGCTGGAAAAGAGGCGGTTATCATCGTTTCTCAAAAGAAGGATTTGGTACACAGCGGTGCTGGATCAGAGAGGGAAAGGGTGAAACAGAGACTGTCAACCAACTGGACAAAGATGGCTTCATAAAACTTACGGAAGGGGAGCAGATGAAGATACCTTTTGATTAGCCTGACAGGAAGAGGATGGTCAAAACAGCTGAATCTCCATTTTTTTGACTGTTTGTGTGCTTGTTGTTGACATTTTTGTTGACTGGGAAAAGCCTTTAAATATCAGCTTTTTCAGCATATTTCTTAACTGTCAACAAAGATATTTAAAAAAGAAAATATTATTTAGAGTAGGGATGACTTTGATAAAGATATTAATTTATTAAAAGTTTCAAGTGCCTTGTTGACATTGACGGAGAGACAGGATTCCAGATCGAGATACCGCCCCGGATGGGAGAATAACTGTCCTCTCTCTGTCGGGCAAATGAACAGAATACTGGCAGGCAATTTGGCAGATCAGTCTGCCACCCTGCCCGCCGGTAAATCACAGAAAGGAGAAGTTTATGGGACAGGTTATGAATCCGAAAACGGAAAACAATACATTTACAAAAAGGATTGGGCAGACAACTTATGTTGTCCGATTCCATTATAGTGAGAACGCAAGAGAGACGATGCAGGAGAAAATCAACCGGATGCTGGCTACAGAAGTCAGACGGCAGAAAGTTTGATAAACAAAGGAGAATATGGATACCGATTAACATGGAAATCATGAATAAAATGTAATATGCTTTAAGAATCTATATCGAAAGGTGTTGAATTGTAAATTCATATTTACGTTTTCTTTACAAGATGATGATAGCAAACTTCTCACTGAAGTGCTATACTAAGCCATATGGAGGAGTGACTATGATTTTTAAGCTATACTTGTTCTTATTAGGGATTCTGTTTTGTTCCTTTGGTATATATCAGTTTTTAGTCGGTAAGCCAACTATTTTGTCGAAAAATCTTTTGCGGAAATATAATCTAAATGAGCATTTCATAAAGATACATGGAATGCTATATATAATTGTAGGATGTATCCTTTTGGGAATCTTACTTTTTTATTGTATGTCATCAAGGAATATTTATGTATTATATGTTGGACTGATTATTCTTGGTTTTTTTTATTGTATTGAACTACTATTAATTATCAAAAAGCAAGGAAATATAGATAAATTTCCAGTCGGAGAAGTTGGAAAAGGGTGTTTATTAATCTTATTCACAATTCTTATTGTTATATACTTCAGACCATTTCCGTTGTTTGATTTAGTAGAACATGCTGAAAAAATCCAAGTATCAATCCAAGAATTAGGCACCGATGCCGGTGGTAATACCTATATTGATGAATCTGCTTCTGTTGTATTATCTTCCAAAGAAAAAGAAGACGTGATATCTGTTTCAAATCAATATAGTTATTACAGAAATCTACCCTCGTTCAAAGATGATGGTACTGTGAATAGGTTTCCAAATAAGATTTTAGTGTTAAATGTGGAAGAAAATGCAGATACAAAAGCGATTTTTATCACTTCCATGAGGGAAATCATCATAGATAATCATTCCTATACAATGCCAAATTCTTGGGAGTTTATAGATACTATTCAATCATTTTTGCAATGAAAAATGTTATTTTCTCTATATAAACAACTTGAAAAATCCAGTTTGTCGAATTGAAAACAGAATAAATGATAAAAAGATTGAGTGTATAGTCGGATAATCTATACGCTCTATTTTTTTGCTTTATTAGAAAAAAGTGATGAAAAAACTATTGACATTTTGTTTTAGGAATAGATAGATTGATTCATTTAAAGTAAGATGTGCTTATTGTCAAAGTGTAAAAAATGATATTTTGTCGAGGGAAAGAAAACACAAATTTTAGGCTTCAGGTGAGTCTGAAAGCATGCAAGAATTTGAATTTGTAGAACTAACAAAATATTTAAAAAAGCTATTGACTCCTACGTTGCGTAATAGTTTAGAGTATACTTATCGAGAGGAGGGAAAAGCCAATGATGACAGTAAATGAAGTAAGCAAATTGACCGGAGTGAGTATACGCACTCTGCAATATTATGATACCATAGGACTCCTGCCACCGACTGAATATACAGAGGCAGGATATCGACTGTATGACGATACAGCAATGGAAAGGCTGCAACAAATTCTACTGTTTAAAGAACTTGAATTCCCACTAAAGGAAATTAAGACGATAATTGATGCACCCAATTTTGATAGAAGCAAAGCGTTGGAGCAACAAATTGAGTTGCTTACTATGAAAAAAGAGCATCTTGAAGTTCTTATTAATTTCGCTCGTAAAATAAAAACGACAGGAGTGAATAAAATGGATTTTAAAGTATTTGATACAACAAGAATGGATGAGTATGCCAGAAAGGCAAAAGAGCAATGGGGACAGACTTCAGAATATAAGGAATATGAAGAAAATGCAAACAATCAGTCTCCAGACGCACAAAAAATGGCTTGGAAAAACCTCATGCTTATATTTGTAGAGTTTGGAAAAATGAAAGATAAGGAACCGGAGCATGCGGAAGTACAGTTTGAAGTTAAGAAACTGCAAGACTATATTTCGGAGCATTTTTATAAATGCTCTAATGAGGTTTTAAAGGGGCTTGGTGCAATGTATGCTTCTGGTGGAGAATTTACTGAAAATATCGATAAAGCTGCTGGAAGAGGAACTGCTGTATTTGTGGCAAAAGCAATAGAGATTTATTGTAGTTAATATAGGTAATTAAGATTAGCAGACCCCTGTTAGGGTGAACAGAAAATTTCAGTTTGGGCATGAGCTTGCCAGTAATCAAAAGTGAATAAAACATGACTTTATAGCCATTGTGGAGAAATCTACAGTGGCTTTTTTCATGCAATGAAATGTAGGGGGTACTAAAAAGTCCTTGACATTTCGTTTCAGGCAAAACCGCAAAATCCATCCTGATTTCCTGCGGTGCGCGCCTTGCCGTGTTCGACATCGCGGAGCTGCGGGAGGTCACGGCCTACGACGAGCTGGAGCTGGATACCCTGGGAGACCGGAAAACCGCCTTGTTCTTGATTATGAGCGACACGGACGATAGCTTTAACTTCCTGATCTCCATGTGCTACACCCAGCTGTTCAATCTGCTCTGCGAAAAAGCGGACGATGTGTACGGCGGGCGGCTGCCGGTCCATGTGCGGTGCCTCATTGACGAGGCCGCCAATATTGGACAGATCCCTCGGCTGGAAAAGCTGGTTGCCACCATCCGAAGCCGTGAGATTTCCGCCTGCCTGGTGCTGCAAGCACAGTCCCAGCTCAAAGCTATCTACAAGGACAACGCCGATACCATCATCGGCAACATGGATACCTCCATCTTCCTGGGCGGCAAAGAGCCGACAACCCTCAAGGAGCTGGCCGCCGTGCTGGGCAAGGAGACCATCGACACCTACAACACCGGCGAGAGCCGGGGCCGCGAGACATCCCATTCTCTTAACTACCAAAAGCTCGGCAAAGAGCTTATGAGCCAGGATGAACTGGCCGTCATGGACGGCGGCAAGTGTATCCTCCAGCTGCGCGGTGTGCGGCCTTTCCTCTCGGACAAGTACGACATCACCAAGCACCCCAATTACCCGTACACCGCCGACGCGGACCCCAAGAACGCCTTTGACATCGAGGCGTTCCTGTCCACCCGGCTGAAACTCAAGCCCAACGAAATCTACGACGTGTACGAAGTAGATGCGGAGGGCGCGTAAATCTGTTCCGCTGTGAAAGGAGTGATCTTATCTACCCGCCTCAACTGCCCCGGATGGGGCCATTGGCGTACAAAGCGGACAATCACCAAAAAATAATGAAAAAAGGAGGACAGCCGGAATCAGCCCCCGGAAACCGGGCGGCAGATTGCTCCGGCTTTTGTATGCCTATGAATGACTAAATCAAACTTTTCAAATGATTCCGGCTAACTATAATTTATGGCATTTTTTAACCAGGCGATCACCGTTCTGCAGACCCTCGTTATTGCTCTGGGTGCTGGTCTCGGCATCTGGGGTGTCATCAACCTGCTGGAAGGTTACGGCAACGACAACCCCGGCGCGAATGCTCATGTGCCATAAAGTAACACATAAGTTTGACAGACAGCAATCCTTGCTATTCCGTATGGCAGAGGGAACACCAATAGAAAATTTCATATCCGAATGATATAATAAGTCTTAATGAAGTGGCCAACCATAGCAAAAATTGGGATTTAGCTGTAAATAACATGTATGCAACCCAAAGTTGACAATGTGCATTTCAAAAAAGATAGAAAGTTACAATACGATTTGATAAGATTAAACCACAAAATTAAGGAGGCAGAACATATGACTTTTGGAGAAAAGCTATTTAAGTTAAGAAAGGAAAAAGGACTCTCACAGGAAGCACTTGCTGAACAAGTGGGAACAACCAGACAAGCAATTAGCAAGTGGGAAAACAATCAAGGATTTCCTGAAACAGAGAAATTGTTGCAACTATCTAATATTTTTGAAATATCTACAGATTATCTTTTGAAAGATGAAAAATCTTCCAGCAATGCAGATGAGCGAGGATATTATGTAAGCAAGGAAATGGCAACAGGATATATTGCAAATCAGAAAAAAGTAAGCAGATATATTGGTGTGGGATTTATGTCTTGGGCATTCGCAGGAATACCTTTTATTATGTTTATATCTAATTCAACATGGCGTTTTCTTGGAGTGGCAATTTTTGTTATTATAGGTATCGTTTCTTTTGTTTTAGGTGCATTTTCAGAACAAGAACAATACAAAGTCTTGAAAGAAGAACCGTTGATATTCGATTATGGGTATTTGAAAGAATTATCTAATGAATATCGCGCAAAAAAGAAAATTTATGCGGTAATTTACATTCCGAGCATTATTTTGTTTATAGTTGGAATTATAGCTGTTTCTTTAACAATAAAGGGGCAATTCGCTTGGTCTGAATATCACTCATTTGTATTTTTCGGATTTGCGATAGGACTTATGGGATTTTGCTATTGTGCCGGAGTAATCGACGCTTATGAACTGTTAATTAAAAATGAACAGTATTCTGCACGCTTACTATTTAAGATAAAACGAAAAATAAAAGATAAAATTGATAAGTTGTAATTACTGATTTTGATTTCAATTAAATAGCAAAGCCAGCCGAGCCAGTCAACGGTAAGATGAACGGACTGCGCCCGCCGTTGACAGCCCCGACTGTCCTTGCTGGTGGGCAATCAAGGGGGCGACAGCAAGGAGTGCTGCCGCCCCGCACTATTATTCAGAGAGGGGGAATTTCCATGACCGAAGATGAAGCCTACAAAGTGCATATCCAG
>OLNJ01000834.1_pt1 | contig 21162 bp, 20 predicted proteins | sample 1672191 | NCBI WGS metagenome assembly OLNJ01 (sample SAMEA3136657, study PRJEB25190) | human gut metagenome | biome: human gut; feature: human-associated habitat; material: faeces | place: Austria | collected 2013 | reverse complement strand
GCGAGCAATTCTATGAAAAATCAAGCTATTTTTTCATATCAACTTAACAGATTCCTAATATAATTTAATTACTGTATTTTAATTATATCACTTATTTAAGTTAATAGTATCCAGTTAAGTTTATAATTTATAAATAAAAAGCCAGATAGATATAATTTGTTTATCTGACTAAATAAATATTTTTGGATTTTTACTTGCAATATTTGCTATATAAATTATTTAAACATCTTATTACCATTACAGGTTCTCTTGTAACAGCTACTTCAGTAGATAGCATTAAACCATCTACATTATTTTTAATAAATTTATATATATCATTTACCTCTGAAATAGTAGGTGTATCTTGTCGTCTCATTGATTCCAAAATATATGTAGCTACAATTAGTTTTTTCTTACTTTTCTTCATTCTTGTTATAATTTTCTCTTCTACATAAGGAGTATCTTCTATTGGAATTTCTGCTTTTAAATCTCCTCGCCCTAACATTATTCCATCACTTACCTTTAAAATTTCTTCAAAATTATCTATTCCTTCTCTACATTCAATCTTTGCCCATACTTTAGGAGATTTACTTTTATAATGTTTAACTAATGCTTTTACATATTGTTTTAATTCTATTATATCATCGGCTTTAGTAACATAAGATAGACATATAAAATCTATATTATTTTGAATACCAATCTCTATATCTTGCTTATCTTTACTAGTCAAAGATAACTTCTCTCTAATCAACCCTGGTGCGTTTATACCTTTCTCTGCTCTTAATATGCCACCTTTTATCGTTATAGCTTGTATATATAAACTTCCTTTTTTTATAATTTTAAACCTCATTGTAGCATCTTTCATATACAATTCTTTAACATTTATAAAATCAGTCAGTGAACCATAATATATTATTGGAATTATCTTAATATTTTTATATCTATTCTTTTCGTATAAGTCCTTATAATCTTTTTCTAGACAAAATATCACTCTATCATTTATATTTACTTTATACTCTCCGACAAAAAGCTTTGAAATTCTTAACTTGTTCCCTTGTAAGTCTTGTAATATTTTCATATTTGGAAATTCTATATGTATTTCATTTATTAATGTTTTAAACTTATCATAATCAATATGTGAAAAATTAAAACGTGGCATTGTCATACCAGCTTGTACAAATTTTTTTATGTCTTCTATATTTTTTACAGTAGGGCCAATTGAACAAATTAAATCCATACTACCTCCTATTAACTCTATTTTATTTTCTTATAAGCCCTCTTTTTACTCTTTTGTTATACTCTAACTATATGTTACTACGATGTTTCTTCTATAAAATACTATGCTATTATTGCTAGTTTTATTATCATAAAACTATTTTATTTATATGTAAAAATATAAGATTCTCATAGCTTTTACATATTATACTTAACTATTATTAAACCAATATATTTACTTAACAGAATAATTACTAAAAATAAACTTAAGTAATTATTTAAAGTTGATATTAAAAAAGGCGAACTTTTAATTTGTTCGCCTTACTTCATTAAAATATTTTTATTATATTTTAATCATTTCTCTAGTAATATCTTTAATTGAATATGCTCCACACATCGCCATTGTATCTTCTAACTCAGATGCTAATTTATTTATATATGTTTTAATCCCCTCTTCTTCACCACCATAAAGAGCAGTAACAAAGGTTCTACAAATAAGCACTCCATCAGCACCTAGAGCTAAAGCTTTAAAAACATCTACTCCTGAACGTATTCCACCATCCACAAAAACTTTCATGGAATCTCCAACTGCAGCAACTATTTCAGCTAATACCTCTGCTGTTGCTGGACATTGATCTAATACTCTTCCCCCATGATTAGATACAACTATTGCAGCAGCTCCTGCTTCTTTTGCTTTTAATGCTCCTCTTACTGTCATTACCCCCTTTACTATAAATGGGATTCCTGCAAAATTAATAATCTCTTTGAGTTCACTAACAGATTTTGCTCCTGCTGGTGGATTCATATTCTTTAAAAAAGGAAGTCCCGCTGCATCAATATCCATAGCTACAGCAATAGCCCCAGACTCTTTTACTAAATTCATTTTTTCTTCAATAGTGTCAATATTCCATGGCTTTACTGTTGGTATACCAAATCCACCTACATTTTTTATTGCAGTAGTAGCAGCTTTCATTACATCTTGATTTACTCCATCACCTGTAAAAGCTAATATTCCTTCTTTTGCACAAGTAGATACAAGTATATTATTGTACGTCATATCATTATATTTATCTCCATAATGTAAGTTTACTGCTCCTACAGGTCCAGCAAAGAAAGGATATTTAAAAGTTTGTCCAAACAACTCTATACTCATATCAACTTTTTTATTTTCAGTTAAAGTATCCATATTAACACGAATTTCTTTCCATTTATCATAATTTCTTATAGCTGTATCACCAACACCTTTAGCCCCTGGCCCTGGTATTTGGTTCTTACACACTTTCCCATTACATTCATTACAAACTTTACAATACTCACCTATACAATCTCTTGCATTTTTTAATACTTCTTGATAATCCATAATAATAACACCTTTTCCTTATATTTATACTAAGTAATAATATATAATTATATCTTATTACTTAATTAACATAAAGTACTATTGATTAGTTAAAAATATTAACGTATCTTTATTTAAATTATTAATATCAAACATAAAACCTATTGCTTCAATAAAGCTATATCCAACACTTATAAAAATAAAAACCCTCAAGAGGTATTTTTTAAATTTCTTGAGGATTTAACTATTAATATTACTTTTATTTATTTAACAATTCGTAGATATCTGATAATTCTAATTCAGTATTGTTTATATCATTATCATATAAATTCATCTCTGTATTATTTAAAAGTTCATTCGGTAACAATACTGTAAAAGTACTTCCTTCATTTACTGTACTATCTACAAATACTTGTCCACCATGAAGATTTACTAGTGCTTTTACTATACTAAGCCCAATCCCACACCCCTCATTCATACGACTAAATGACTTATCAACTTGAACAAATCTATCAAATATAAATTCTTTACTCTCATCAGAGATTCCTATTCCTTCATCCTTAATGTCTATTCTAACAAATTCATCTTCTACTAATACATTAACATATATACTTTTATTTTCCTTAGAAAATTTAATTGCATTTGACAATAAATTAAGTATTGCTCTTTCAATCATAGAAGCATCACATTTAATTATATGTTCTTCCACATTAGTATCAAACTGCAGCACAATTGACTTAGATAATGCATAATTAACAACAGATAAAGTTACTTCTTCAATCAAAAACACTATATCATAATTTCTAAAATCAGCTTTTAAAATCCCCATATCTATCATTGATATATCCATTATATTGTTTATTAATCGTAACATTCTTTTGCAATTAATATGTAAACTCTTATTATATTTTTTATAAGTTGATTTAAAACTTATACACTCTTTATCTGCTGCACTATCTAATAATTGTACAGTTGAGTAAAAAATATTTAAAGGTGTTTTTAGTTCATGAGATATATTAGAGATAAAATCACTTTTTTCTTTATCATAAATCTTAAGTTTTTCTAATTCTAACTCTCTCTTTATTTCATCAGAAATATCCATATATGATACTGCTATTTCTTTATTATTTCTATACGTGCTAATTAATTGGACTGTACAATCAATTGTTTTATTTTCTTCTTTATTATTTATAATTCCTCTCCAAAGCCCAGTTTCATTTAAAGAATTTAATATTTCATTCCTTTTACCTGTTGCTTTCATTTTAGCTTTTAATAAATCATCAAGACAATTATTTTGTATATCGTTTGTTCCAAAATAAAATTCCTTAAGCTTTCTATTTGCATATATTACTTTACCATCTTCAGTACATATAAACATAAAACTATGCTTATTATTATCTGCTAACTTATAAAATACACTTAGATTGTCATTTAATATTTTAGTTCTACTTATGTACAAATACAATTCTATAAAGCTACCTACAATAACTATACAGAAACATATATATGTTATTGAAACAGACATTAATTTTACATAAAATGATGCAACTCTTATTCCATATATTGCGTATAGAGCCTTTAATGCAAGCACAAAAATACTTGAACTTAAAACTATGTATAAATATTCTTTTTCTTTTAGTCCTACTATAAATAACCTTACTGATACTACAATATATACTACCATTAAAAACATATTATATAATATGAAAAAATAATTGCTATAGTATATACTAACGCTATTATAATTATATTCTAAAAAACCAAATACTATTGTGTACAGTACTATAAATATCATTGATTTCTTTTTATTATTAACTATTAAACTCCTTAGTTTAGATTTAGGAGAAATCGTAATAATAAGTAAAAGTATCCTTAATAAAGAAGTTGATACAACAATATAATTTGATATATTTATTTCTTCATGATAAAAAGTAAGATAGTCTATATGTCCTAATGCTATACCTATAGCTAGTCCTAAGTACATTAACGATATAATAAATATGTTATCTTTTTTCACTCTATTATATGATATTAAACAACTTATAAATGCCAAAGCAGATAATATAATATTAAAAGTTTTAATAAACACCAATGTTGATTCTAAATATGTATAATCATTATTTCTATTAATAAAAATATTACCAATTAAAGAACTTAATATTAATATCATAATTACAGCTATATAGATAAAGAACTTAGTTTCTCTCTCTTCTAAATACTTATTTTTTAAACTTTGTTTTAAGATCACTCTTCATACACCCTACTTTTCCAAATACTACCCTTAGACTCAATTTACTTATTTTTCTTTTTATTAAACAAATATCCATGTAATTTTCTATTATATTACACTCATTTGTAATGTCAAGTATTTTTTATAAATTTATATAACATAAAATAACTAATTCCAACAATATCTATCCTATTTATATCTATCATAAATAAATCAGTTACTTTTCCTCTTGAAATTTCTCTAATATCATTTCATCCTAAAACCTTTGGTGTTTTATAATCAGCACTGAATTATTTCTAGTTTATAGTCTATACAATAAATAGTATACTCTTAGCTCATCTAAAAGATTGGACCCATCATTACTATATATTTCATCTACTGCTAGTAATGATGGTATATTTAATTTAATAATATAAGGCTTTATCAAGTTCAAAATGTACTTAAACATTTAATGAACTTTATGTCACTATGAATTCTTTTACTTTTTGTTAATTTCTTTGTTCTTTTATATATTTATAGCTTCCTCTAATTCTCAAATAAATTGCTTATTCCTCCAAGAATACTTCCTTCATCTTTTGATCTACCAGCTAATTGTGGAGCTGCTGATATAACTCTATCTGCAAGTTTGCTAAATGGTAAACTTTGAATCCATACATCCCCTGGCCCTGTTAATGTAGCAAAGAATAATCCCTCCCCGCCAAAAACAGTATTCTTAAGTCCTCCTACAAATTGAATATCATAACTTACATTTTTAGTCATAGCAACTAAACATCCAGTATCTATTTTTAATATCTGTCCTGGTATCAACGTTTTTCTAACTATAGTTCCTCCACCATGTATAAAAGCTAATCCATCCCCCTCAAGTTTTTGAAGTATAAAACCTTCGCCTCCAAAGAATCCTGCTCCTAATCTTTTAGTGAAGGCAATTCCTAAACTAATTCCCTTTGCACAACATAAAAATGCATCTTTCTGACAAATTAATGATCCGCCTAAAGCTTTTAAGTCCATTGGTAATATCTTTCCAGGATAAGGTGCAGCAAAAGCAACACTTTCTCTTTCATATCCCTGGTTTGTAAATGCTGTCATAAATAAACTTTCTCCAGTTATTACTCTTTTTGCAGCTCCTCCTAGCTTACCAAAAAGTCCACTATTTTTACTCTTTTCACTACCATCTCCAAATATAGTCTCCATAGTAATACTATTATCCATCATCATCATAGCCCCTGCTTCAGCTACTACTGTTTCTCTTGGATCTAAAACTATTTCTACAAACTGCATCTCATTACCGTGAATTTTATAATCAATATCATGTACCATTTAACTACTCCTTAAAAACAATTATTTACTGTAAATTCATATATCTATTTATATTCTACACATACCACCTTTACCCCTTTATCTGATTATTTATCGCATCTAAATATATATTAAAACTTTATTTATTTTAGAAAAAACTCAAATCAATTAATAATATATTACCTTGAATTTATCAAAAAAATACTTTTCTTTACACATTTTCGACATTCTTTCATAGAATGAATTATAAATATCTTTAACAGATAAATTATTTTTTATATTTTAACTTAGGAGGAAATTAATATGGTTGATTATAGTAATATTTTAGATGATGATTGTTGTGGTTGTTCAGATTTCTCTGACTTTTCATCTTATGACAACTTTGACGATGAGTGTAACAGGTGTGAAGATATATTAAATACTAATTTTGCTAGCGATTGTACTAACAATTCTAATTTTGATGTTGATTTAAGAACTGAACTAATCATAAAAGAATCACCACAAACTATTTGTAATGTTTTACAAGAACTTTGTAATCAAAAAATTAAAATTGATGGTTTTGAAATTCAAGCAATATGTGATCACTGTTCAGTATTTAGATTTGTTGTTGGTTCTGATAATTGTCAAAAACTTACAGATATTCAAGTTGCTAAATCTATATTATCAACCCTTGATATTAGCTATCTAGACGACGCAATTTTCAAGGTAACTTCAACAAGGAATTCAAGAGTAAATCTAGCAAATCTTTATTGTGCATTACAAAGAAATGCACAGGTAAATGCCGCATACCCATCAACAACTAATGGTTTATATTTTCAAGCTACCCCAATCGATGAAGCACTTAACACTTTAAAAGTTTCAAATTGTGCTAAATGTACAAGATAACTAATTATATTAAATTATAAGGTTATTATTAAATTAAAGAAAGAAGCTAAACATATTAGTTTCTTTCTTTAATTTTTTCAGTAACTAGTGAATAATGTCATAAATAAATTTTTCTATTGTGGATTAATAAATAATCTATCTTTACATATATCCTACGTTAATATGTTATAATGATATGAAACTTAAGAAAAATGGAAGGTATAATAATATGAACTTTAAAGATTTAGGAATTAGTAACGATATAGAAAATATATTAAAGAAATCTGGAATTAAAACTCCAACACCAATTCAACAGGATAGTATAATACATATTTTAAATAAAAAAGATGTTATAGCTGAAGCTCAAACAGGTACTGGAAAGACCTTAGCCTTTTTATTACCTATATTTGAAAATATATCATTAACTTCTGATGGCATTCAAGCTTTAATAATCTCTCCTACAAGAGAACTTGCAATTCAAATAACTGAAGAGGCAAATAAATTAAGTCTTGCTAAGGATATAGGTGTTTTATCTATGTATGGTGGTAAAGATATTGGGTCCCAAATGAAAAAGTTAAAAGGAAATATAAGGATTATAATTGCAACTCCTGGAAGACTTTTAGATCATCTTAAAAGAAAAACTGTAAATTTAAGTACTTTAAAAACTATAGTATTAGATGAAGCTGACCAAATACTTTTAATGGGATTTAGAAATGAAATTGATACTATAATGAAGGAAACTCCTAAAAAGAAGCAAACGTTATGCTTCTCTGCTACTATGAATGCTTCTGTAAAAAAACTTGCTTATAGATATATGCAAGACCCTGTACTTGTAACTGTAAAAAAAGAAGAAGTAACTTTAACTAATATTAAGCAAGAAGTTGTTGAAACAATTGATAGAGAAAAAAGAGAAACTTTATGCAAAGTTTTAGATCAAGATAATCCTTTTATGGCCATAATATTCTGCAGAACAAAAAGAAGAGCTGATGAGCTTGAAATTGTTATGCATAGACGTGGATATAACTGTAAAGTAATTCATAGTGATATTCAACAATCTAAAAGGGAAAGAATAATGAAATCTTTTAAAAATGCTGATATACAATATTTAATTGCAACTGATGTAGCCTCTCGTGGATTAGATATTAGTGGGGCTAGTCATATTTATAATTATGATATTCCTGAATCTGTTGAAACTTATATTCATCGTATTGGCAGGACCGGAAGAGCTGGAAATGAAGGTTATACATGTCTATTTGTAGATCCTAAGGATTCTAAAATGCTTTCACAAATTGAAAATGAAATTAAGCTTAGAATTCCTAGAAGAACTTTAGAATAGTTATTATCTAATAACTGAAAATTATAGCCTATTTTTAAAAATAATAGACAGCTTGTGTTAGTAATAACTTCGTTTATTATAATTAAAGGAGAGTAACTAAAATATAACTTTGTTACTCTCTTTTTAAATTTTCTTATTTATTTAAGATTTTCTTTATTCTCCCTTCTTTTCTCTCCTTCCCCTGTGGTAATTCACACTCATAATATCCAAGAGCAATATGATATGTTGGAATATATCCCTCTTCTACTCCCCACTCTTTCAGAATATCATTCCCATACTCACCCTCAAAAGTTTTATCAGCTCGTCCAACCATACAAGATCCAATTCCTAATGAATGTGCTGATATCATAATATTTTGTGCTACAACAGCACAGTCAGCATATGTGTATAGATAGTTATTAGGTGCGAATAATGTTATAACTGTTGGTGCTCCATAAAAAGCACTTTTTATATTTCTATCATCTGCAATACTAGGTTGGTCTTTAGATACTCCTAATTTTGCATTCTTCGGAACACTTTCATAAAAAGCTCCACGATTAATCTTTCCAAGCCTTTCATTAACTTCTTCATTTTGTGATACTACAACTAATGCCGATTGTCTCCCACCTGCATTAGGAGCATAAATACCAGCTTCTAAAATTTCGTCTAGTTTATCTTCTTCTATTTGTTTCTTTAAATATTTACGAATTGAACGTCTTTCCTTTATACATTTAATTACTTCATTCACTTTTATCTTCCCCTTATATTTAAATCATAAATTTATTAATAGTTGCATGCATTCTTAACTGTAATTATAATATCATTAGGTGTAAAAGCTTGGAAAGTAGGCACTTTTATGTTCGCTACGCACCTTTTGGTATGAATTGATATTTTACTTACTTTGGAGGAAAAATTTTATGAAGACAAAAAAAGAACTACCCCTTTGTCCAGTTGCAACAACTGTTAGACTTATAGATAGTAAATGGAAGCTATTAATATTAAGAGATCTTTTAGCTGATACTAGACGATATAGTGATTTTCAAAAAAGTATACCAGAAATTAGCCAAAAAGTATTAACTCAATCTTTAAAGTCTATGGTTGAAGATGGTATTGTAATCAGAACTGCATATCCTGAAGTACCCCCTAGAGTTGAATATAGTTTAAGTGCTCTTGGAAACTCATTAAGACCTGTTATTAATGTAATGGAAGCTTGGGGAAAAAACTATCAAGCTAATTATAAATAACTTTCTTTATTAGATACTGTTGATATATTATACTTAATATTTATCTGTGTAAGTATAACATATCAACACTTTACTCTAATGGAAATTAACAGAAAAATATATTAACATTCTAAAACATAATTTTTAATATTGATAATCCATTTTCTTAAAGAAATCTACTTTTGGTTCTAGGAATTTAAATTTGTGATTTTCACTATCTTTAAAATAGAAATTAATAGGTTCAAATATATTATCCCAATTCCATATTTCATCACCAATATTTAGATAATCCTTAAACATTTCACATCCTTCTGGAGCTATTGGATGTATTAGCATAGCTATAACTTTACAAGCATAGAAGCAATCTGAAACTACTTGTCTTTTTAATTCATCATTTTTTATATTGTTAGTCCAATACTTATTTATTTCTCTTATATATTCGTCTAAAACATATGCTATTCTATGAAAATCTTGATTGTACATATGTCTTTCGTATTCAAAAACTGCCTTCTCTGTTATTTCTTTTATTTTTATACTTACTTCTTCAGTAGGTATATCTTCATTTAAGCTTTGCAATGTATAGAAGCATGAACGAATAAGTCTATTAAATACGTTTGTTAAAAGGTTTCCTTCTTTTAATACTGGATCCGTTCCTACTTTTTCCTCTTCCTTCATATAAACTTGTGGTTTAAATCCAACACTCTTTGATGATAAGCCTAAACTCATAAAGTGCATACGTAATTGATCTTTAGTATAATATTTTAATAATTCATCTGCCATTGGAGGCTTTATTTCCGAACTACTACTTGCTTTTTTATCCATAAATAAAATATGCTTATTAGCAACTATATGTGGTAGATTTACTTTAGTAACATCCACACTTTCTCCTTTGGCTATTTTTAAACCTATAAACATTGCCATTTCTGCAATAGAGTAAAAATAAATATTATCTTCACCTATAAATTGATAAACCATTGAATCATCTGATTCCCACCAATTACGCCATTCTTCTGCATCCTTACCTTTTGATTCTAAGTAAGTTTTTAAAAATGATATTGGCGCCCATAAAGATTCAGGCCACACCCAGAATGTTAAATTCTTTAAATCATCTCTATCTGGAACCTTTACTCCCCATGAAATATTCCCTGATAATCTAAAAGGTACTAAAGTCTTACCACTAGTGTAGTTAATACTTAAATTTTCCAATACTTCCTTAGCTCTATCTCTATCTTCTAAATGTTCAAAAACAAAAGTTATTGATGACTTTTTCTCTTCATCAATAGTTTCATGATTTGGGAATTTAGCTTCCAGTTCGGCTAAATTGTCAATATATTTTCTAGGAACATAAATCACTGGTTTCTTTAAAAATTCTTCTATAGCTTTTATTTCATATTTTCTTCTATTAGTATTTTTCTTTAAAAACTCATTAAGCTCTTGCATAACATCCATTGAATCATCTAAAGTAAAATACCAATTATCTACACTTTTTAGTACTGGTTTTTTACCTGACAACGTGCTAATTGGATTAATTAATTCCGATGCCATATATTGATGTCCTAATGAACATTCTTCCGCATAGGCCTTATCAGAGTTACACCCAGCAATTGGACATTTACCAACTACTTGTCTTCCATTAAGAAAAGTTTTCTTTTCTTCATCATAAAATTGCAATGCTGACATCTTTTTTATATATCCATTCTCAAATAAAGTGTTAAAGATATATTCTGATACTTCCTCATGAATTTCTCCTGTTCTTCCAAGAGCCGAAGCACCAAAAATATTTAGACTAATATTGTAGTCTTCTAAGGTTTTCTTTTGACTTAAATGATTTCCTCTAACATAATATTCTATAGTATTTTCGTAGCCTTCTTCTTTTAATTTTCTATAGCTTTCAAGAATTGGAGAACCATAGCAATCTGTACCTGATATAAAGATTACATTTTCTTTTCCTATTCTATCTCTTAAAAATCTTGCAAATATGTCTGCATGGACAAACATTCCTCCTACATGACCAAAATGAAGATTTTTATTTCCATATGGCATTCCAGCAGTAATAACAGCTTTTTTAGGAAATATTGGTCTTTCATTTCTATCTAATCTTTTACTTATCATAATAATCTCTCCTTTAAGATTTCTAAATTTTATAAGTTATTCGAGTATAGTATTTTTAACGTCAAAAAAGCCCCTGTAGAACGTAAATTCCACAGGGGCGAAAGTTCAATTTCGCGGTACCACCCTTTATTCTTAAAATGTCACCATTTTAATCTCATCAAGTACACCATCTTCCTAAAAGGTCAAATCATACTCTAGTTCTGTAACGTGAACAAACGTCATATTATCACTTATAAACAATTTTATAAGATCCCATATGCAGCTCCAAGCCTTGTTTCATTATGATTTCATAATTTCCTTCCACCAAACGGAAACTCTCTGTATATTACTTCATAACTACTCTTCTCTTCATAGCCTTTATTTGTCATAATTATATAACTTTAAATATTACCTGTCAATTATATACATTAATAATTTTGAAACTTCTTATTTCTAATTAATATATATGTTTATAGTTTTTTAATTATTTATTAAACCAGTCATTAGGATATTGATTAAAATAATGTGGCGAAAACTCTACTATCTTGTACACCTGTATTCCATTAACTTTTAATGGTTCATTACATAAATAGTTATCTACTTTTTCAATAGACTCTGATTTCATAATAAATAATCCACCACTCATATCTTCTTTAAGACCGGACATTAATATTAATCCTTCATTCATTGCTTTTTGTGAATACTCAATATGGTTTTTCATAATATTATCATTCATTAAATCCGCATTTATTATTGTTCCCTCTACTATAAAATATCTCATTTTTCATAACCTCCTTTAATTAACTTAGTAATAGCCATCTACAATTTATTAAATCATATTTTATATTATAGATATATTCTGTATCATCAACAATACTGGTACAAGTAAATTTCCACATAAGATTTCCTGCTAATTTTTCAAAACTTCTATTCAAAATATTATTTATACAGATTACCTTAGTCCCTTCATTCTCTTCTTCGTATTTAAACTTTATAGGATTTATCTTACCGTTTTCGTCAAACCAAGCTATCATCTGTATAGTTTTTGCTAATCCTTTCACCATAATCATCTCCTATAATATACTTCCCATCATAGGGTAATCGTCTTCTCCATTACCTCCACTTAAAGGTTTTATATCCGAACTAATAAATACAGACCTAAATACTGCTTTATCTCCAAATCGCTCTCTTATGTTATCTATAGCCCTATCTAAAGATCGTTTCTTATCTATATTTTTATCATCAAAAAATGTTCTTTGATAAAATTCATTGCTACATAAATGACTAAAGCGTACTCCTAATTGCCTAATAGGTTGATTATTCCACATTTCATCAAAAACACTAGTAACTTGATGAAATATTTCTTCTGTTGAATCTGTAATATTATTCAAAGTTCTTTGATGTGAAAACTTAAAAAATCCATTAGTTTTTATTGATACTGCAATTAAACTACACATACTATTATTTTTTCTTAATCTCATAGATGCTGTTTCTGTTAATGATAATAATATTTTCAATGCTTCTTCTCTTGTATATATATCTTTACTAGTAGTAGTTGAATTACCTATCCCCTTAACTTCTATATAATTACTAGCTCTAACCTCTGAATTTTCAATGCCATTGGCATAATTATGAATTACACTTGCATAGCTTTTAAAAATAGGTTTAAGAAACTCTAGATTATATTGAGCAAGCTCTCCTATTGTATTAATATTCAACTTAAGTAACTTGGCTTCTGTAGCTTTTCCAACCATAAACAAATCCCGTATATTTAGTGACCACATTTTATCCTTAATCTCATTTTTAAAAAGGGTGTGAACAGAGTCCTTTTCTTTAAAGTCACTAGCCATTTTAGCAAGTAATTTATTATGGCTAATACCTATATTTACTGCAAATCCTAACTCTTCCTTTATCCTAAGTTTTATTTCATAAGCTTTTTCCATATACTTATCTTTAAAATGACTTACATCCATAAATACTTCATCTACTGAATATCTTTGTATTACTGGGGTATATTCCTTTAACAGCTCAACCATAGCATTGCTACACCTCATATATAAATTATAATCTGGGGGATATATCTTTAAGTTAGGACATTTTTTTAAAGATTCTGCTATTGATTCTCCTGTTTGAATATTATACTTTTTAGCTGGTATTGATTTTGCCAACACTATTCCATGCCTATTTTCTCCATCTCCACCAATAATAGAAGGTATAGTTCTAATATCTATATCATTTTCACCATACTGCAATTGTTTAACTGCAGTCCAAGATAAGTATGCAGAATTAACATCAATATGAAATATTATTCTCTCTGGACAAGAATCCATTTATACCACTTCCTTAATAAATAAATGCTACTTTTAATTATAAAGAACATATGTTCTGTTGTAAAGATTTTTTCATTTATTTTTTCAAAAATTATATTTTTATCTAATTAAAACCTAGTATCGGTATTTTTATCCAACAAAAAAGTCACAGATTCCCCTGTGACTTTTAATAAAAAAATTCCTATTAGGCTCTTTAGATAGATTTAGATTTATATACATATATTCATTTAAATTTGTTAAACATAAAGTATCTAATATTTAAATTATAGAAAACTCTTTTTCTGATTTTGTTGTTTTGTATGAACCAATAACAAAGAAAACTACTGCAAATAATATAATAATGAATATATGTGGTACTATATCTTTAAATCCTAATCCTAATTGTAAATCACTTATTGCTTCTATTGCCCATCTAGTTGGTGTCAAATATGAAATATTATTTACCAGCTTTGGCATTATATCTAATGGTACGAAACATCCTCCAACAATTATTAGAATAATATTTAAAAAATTAAAAATCATATTAAACTCACTATAGGTATTACAAAAAGCTCTAATACATATAGCTAGTGATACTGACACTAGCCCAACGACACCCATTATTAGCAATAGCATTCCACTACTAACACCAATGTTAGTACCTAAAATTTTCATTCCTAGTATTCCTATAATAGCTTGTATAAAAACTACTAAATAGTTGCTTAAAAGGTCAGCTAAATAGTACTGATATGATTCTACTGGTGCCATAAAAAGTCTATTAAATACATTTTCATCTTTTTCTTCATAATAATGTAATGATCCACTACTTCCTCTAAGTAACATAAAGAATATAATAAAACCAACAAATATACTTGATTTTAAGTAATCTTCTCTCAAATCTGAAAGTGGTTTTCTCTCAATTTTAACTTCTCCGTCATTTTTATAATTATCTAAAACCTCTATATACTCTTGTTTACTTTCACATACATTAGCTAAATTTCTAACATTTACAACTTCAGGGTACAGCATGTCACTAATAATATCTTTAATATCAACATCATTATCAGTAGTTGTTATTAAAATCTTATCTTCATTTCCAGTAAATAATGCTTCTTCATATCCTTCTTTAAAAGATATAACACCGAATATAGTTCTTTCTGCTAACTTATTATTTATATCATTTTCATCCGTATTTATAACATTAATAAAATTTGTGTCTTGTAAAAATTCTACTAAAGCTTCTGTAGTCTTTGTATTATCATTATCTACTATCCCAATATTCAAAGAATTTCCACCACCAAAGCTAAGTATTTTACCCATAAGCAATAAAATTAGAATAGGAGCTACTAAGGTTAAAATAAAATTAACCTTTTTCTTTACTACTGAAATATATAAATTATTCTTAAATAGAATCGATACATTTGCCATCAATAAAATCTTCCTTTCCAAGTATATAGTATATTAATGCTAATAATATTATTGTTGCTAAAGAACCTATAATAACCCATGTAATTAACATAGAGCTGTCACCGTTATAGATATATCTAAATAGTCCATTATTAAACCATCTTAATGGTGATATCTTTGTAACAATATTGAATAGAACATTTACATCATCACCTAAAGCTATATATCCTCCCCCTAAGAAACATAAAATTGGAATTACTACTGAAGATCCTATTATTTCACCTCTATCTTCATCCTTTAGTACTATTGATAAAAACATACTTAAAGATATCACTAACGTAATAAAAGGTAATGATGCAATAGGAAGGATTAAAATATTATTTCCATAGTTAATGCCTAAGATAAATTTAGATATTAGATATGCTAGCGTAGTAGTTGAAAATGCAAATACAGAATAACCTATAAAAGATGCAAAATAATATTTTCTATTTGAAATTCCAGAAAGTAAAATCCTGTCCTTTATATTTCTTTTTCTTTCTTCCTTCATATAATAAATTGGCATTGAAAAGTAATAAAATATCATAAGCCCAATCTCTGCCACACCATAATAATCCATTGATGATGGTGACTTAGTACTTGCTATAGTTTCTACATCTAAAATTTCATTTTTTTCTATAGGAGTTATTGTAAAATCTCTTTGTGGATTAACATTATACATCTCTAAAGTGGCATTTAAACCATTGCTTATCCCCTTCAACATTCCATATACTATAGATGAATTAGTAATATACTTATCGTTAGAATATATCTCTATTATTCCTTTATTTAAATAGAGAAACACTGATTTTTCAATTCTAACTCTTTGTTTAGCTTCTTCTATTGAAGTTGCTTCTTTAAATTCTATTTCTAACCCCGAATCTATTTTCTTAAAAGCCTTTAATACTTCTTTTGAATAATCGTCTCCATTATCAATATATAAGACATCTAATTTATCTAAAGATGTATCTCTACCTGTTTCAAAATCATTTGAAAGAGTAAAACCTAGAACAAGAATTAAGAATACTGGAAAAAATATCTTAAAGAGTGTACTATTTTTCTTTCTTATTTGATTTAATATTATCCCTTTAATTATTGATATCATAACTCCTCCTAATCTCTTAAACTTCTACCTGTTAAAGTTAAAAATACAGTTTCAAGTGTTATTTCCTTAAAGCCTAAATCTAATATTTTTACATTTGAATCAGTTATACTTTTTATTAATATATCTAGGTTGTTTATTTCCTTTTGAGTATTTATTGTTAAACAGTTTTGGTCAATGATAATTTCTGATACACCTTTTATCTTTTTAATATTTTCTATTTCAAGCTTATAAACATCATCAACACGTATCTGTAAAGTTTTCTTATCACTTACCATAGACTTTAACTCATCAGTACTTCCTTCAACTATTATCTTTCCTTTATCTATAATTCCTATCTTGCTACAAAGATTCTCTGCTTCTTCCATATAGTGAGTAGTATAAATTATAGTAGTCCCATTTTTATTTAAAGTCTTTACAGCATTTAAAATATGATTTCTTGATTGAGGATCGATTCCTACAGTAGGTTCATCCATTATAATCAATTTTGGTTCATGAACTATCGCACAAGCTATATTTAATCTTCTGACCATTCCACCTGAAAAACTTTTTGCTTGGTCTTTAGCTACATCTAGTAATCCAACAAATTCTAGTGCTTTATTAACACTTTCCTTAAGCTTATTTCCTCTTAAACCATATAACTCTCCAAAAAATTTAACATTTTCATAAGCAGTAAAGTCTTTGTATACAGCAACATTTTGAGGAACTAGCCCAATCTTTTTCTTAACATCCATGTTATGCTCTTGCACATCTACCCCAAATATCTTTAAAGAACCAGAGTTTGGCTTTAATAAAGAGCAAAGCATATTTATAGTTGTGCTTTTACCAGCCCCATTTGGCCCAAGTAGACCATATATTTCACCTTCATCTATAGATAAGTTAATATTATCAACAGCAATGTTATTACCATACTTCTTCACTAAATCTCTTATTTCAATAACCTTCATTTAAATACCCCCAAGTTTTATCTTATACCATCATTATAGGAAATATATAAAAATCAACCTACTATACAAAGTCATAAATTGCATATGACAAAAGTCATATTTAATTGCTTCGCCTTTATATTAAGGGGATAAATTTTTATAAATACTATAAAAAAGGTTACCTGGAGTATTACTAATATGGATGGGAAAATAATATTAAATTTAACAATAGGCTTAGATTGCTATATAGCAGATGAAAATGATGGATTCGACTAGATAATTTGAGATGGTGATTTGACTCTAAATACGAAATCAAAACTCTTCGATATTATGTTGTTGAAGAGGGTATTATAATAATGAGATATTTAAAAAGAAATAAATAAACTAGTGCCAGTAGGTATATTTGTGCAAAAACAAAACACCTACTGGCACCTATTCAATATCTCTTAATTTAATAATAAAATTATACATGTTCATTTATACTTTTATCTCAAAGCCATATTCACTTAACACAAAATCATCAATTCTTTCTTCATAGATTCCATCAACTTGCTTAAAGCCATTCTTTAAATAAAAATTTATTGCAGGTTTATTTATATCCACAACAAAAAGCCGTATATATTTAGCACTGCTATCTCTTGCAATGGCAATTGCTTTATTAATCATTACGCTGCCAATTCCTTTTCTTAAATAATTGACATTAACTCCAAACCTATCAATATATAATGCTTTAGCATTTTTATTTCCCCATTTCATATACTCTTCTCCTAAATTTGAATTGCTTAAAGCAAAAGCTGAAACTATCTCATCGTTTTCCGTTAAAACATAAAGACGATTATTTACAATATCATCATAGAAAACCTCACATGGATAAATCTCATTCCAAATCTGTATGTTATTTTTATTCATGTTATCAATTATTTTTCCGTATATAACTTTGATTTTGGGTAAGTCATACATATTAGCTAATCTTAAATTCATCTGAATTCACCTCTAACTTGGAATTTAACTGAGACTCTAAATCTCCTTAACCTACCTTTTGTAAAGCTATATTATTTCTAGCTTACCTCTTTTTTGCTACATAAAAAACCTTGTATGTTCTATCTTCTATAGGAAACATTCTAAAGTTTTTATATCTACCAACTATTTCAAATCCAGATTTCAAAAGATATTCATCCATTTTTTCAACTGAATATGCCCTTTGAATATGATTTTCTAACTCATTATTTCCAAAATCAAAAAGTGTAGTAGCTATTTGAGTTGTTTTATCATATTCTAATATTTGCTTAAAATGTATATTATCAAATACCCTATTGATTACACCAAAATGCTTATCCTCATATAAATAAGGTGTGTTAACATCAAATATAAAAAATCCATTTTCATTTAAGTTATTATAAATACTACTCATAGCATTTTCCATATCCTCATCAGTAGTTATATAATTAATAGCATCAAAAGCACATGTAATCATATCAAATTTCTTCTTCATATCAAAATTTCTCATGTCTGCTACTATAAATTCAATTTCTGTTGTAGTTTCTTTAGCTACATTAATCATGTCCTCTGAAATATCCATTCCGCTAACTTCAAAGTTCATTTTCTTCAACTCATTTGCAAGTATCCCTGTACCACACCCAACATCTAAGATAGAAGTTATCTTTAAATCTAATGTATTAATTACATTTGTAATTAAATCAATATATCTAATACTATCATTACCCCAATCCTTTTTGTAAAATTTAGATAATTTCTCATATGCCTTCATTTCAATCACCCCTTTAATTTAATAACCTAACTTATTTATTGCTGACTTTTCCTGCAATAACTGCAGCTAAATAAATTATTGCTATACCAGTAAATGCCTCATCCCCAAGAAGCATAGTTGTAGTAAAGCATACTATTAATCCAATTACAAAAACTTCTACTGATCTCCAAAGATCAAACTTCAATTAAACTCTCCCCCTGTCTCTTAGTTACCACTATATATTTAATTCTTTGGGTTTACTTACCTTTTATATAGTAAATTGCTATTTGTGTTCTATGTTCTAAATCTGTCTTATCTAAAATAGATGTAATATAGTTTTTTACAGTTCCTTCTGATATAAATAGTTTTTTTGATATTTCTTTATTAGTTAATCCATCTGCTATGGCTTCCATAATATTTAATTCTCTTTCTGTAAATAAACTTGTATCTATTTTCTTTTCTGATTTATTGTTAACTTTAAGTAGCTTATCTGTTATCTTATTTAATACCTCTTCTTGAATGACGCAATTTCCACTGCTCACTACTTTTATAGTTTCTATTATCTTTCTAGGTGATGTATTTTTTAATAAGTATCCCTTAGCTCCATAGTTCAATGCTTCTTTTATATATTCATCTTCATCAAAAGTAGTTAAAATAATTACCTTAGTGTTAGTTCTCTTAGTTATTTCTTTTGTAGCTTTTACTCCATTAACTAAAGGCATTCTTATATCTACTAAAGCAATATCAACTGAGTTTTTAATACAATAATCCACTGCTTCTTGTCCATTACTAGCTGTAGATAAAACTTCTATTTTGTCATCAGAGCTTAATATTATTTTTAAACTCTCCCTTATTAAGGAATCATCATCTACTATTAAGATTTTAATCTTTTCCATATAGCCTCCTTTAAAATGGAATTATTAAAATTACAGAAAATCCATCTGTACCATCAACTATCAGCTGTCCATTGATTTCTGCAATCTTCTCTTCTAAATTAGATAAACCAATGCCCTTTTTAACTTCCATTGAGCCTATACCATTATCTCTAACTTCTAACTTGATAATTTTATTTAAGATTGTTATGTTTACATCTATTTCTGTACCCTTAGAATATTTAATTGAATTTGTGCTTAATTCCTTTACAGCTTGTACAAAAATAATCCAATTAGATGCTGATATTTTTTCTAAATCACCTGAATGTCTTATACTATATTTAAATCTTGTATTTTTAGTCTTTTCTTCTAATATTAATTTGATTCTATTAATTCCTAATTCTTCTTGCTGTGGTCTAATTTCTCTTAAAATCATTCTAATATCATTCATACCTTTTCTTAAGTTATCAATAGACATATCTAATAGTTTTTTTCCTTGCTCCTTGTTATTATCAATAGTTAGTTTAATAGCTTCTAACTGAAGCAACGTTCCCGATATTGTGTGACCTATTCTATCGTGAAGCTTTCCAGAAAGCTTATTTCTTTCTTCTAATTGCATTGTATACAGAAATTGCTCTTTAAAATTCTGTTCTTCTTTTAATCTGCTTTGAAGTTTATATATTTCTTTTCTTCTTTGTTCATTTTCTCTCTCCATTTTAAATAAGTTATGTTGTTCCTTAAAATAATATGAAAAGAATAATGCTATAACTAAAACCAATACTATAATTTCACTATTTAATAAATAGTCTCTTATTAATAATAAAGGTAAAGCAATTAAAGCAAATAAAATACCTTTATCTTTTATCTTTCCTAGAGCAAGCTCTAGCATTGTAATTATTAATAAAACCATAGCTATAGGAATAAACTTTATTCCTATAAACAAAGCACATAAACCTTCAAAAGCACTTAGTATAATTCTATATTTCTCTTTTACTATTCCATTTGAAAATATTGATATTAAATATAAAAGCATTAAAATTATTAATGACTTATCTATTTTTTGCATTTTTGTTATTGATAATAACATATATACAAATATTATTAATTTTACTTTTATTGAAATATGTTTTAGTTCCATTCACCCACCCCCAAATGTTCACAAAAATATTTTACCATAAATTGTATAATTTAGTAAATTATATTATTATTTT
>OLNJ01000829.1_pt1 | contig 21246 bp, 22 predicted proteins | sample 1672191 | NCBI WGS metagenome assembly OLNJ01 (sample SAMEA3136657, study PRJEB25190) | human gut metagenome | biome: human gut; feature: human-associated habitat; material: faeces | place: Austria | collected 2013 | reverse complement strand
GGTTTTGGTATCCTTATCTTTATAGTAATAAAAATATAAAAGGTGATTGAAAAAATCCCCCTTATCCCGCTACTATGAAAACTACTAACTACATCTTCCCCAATAAACACAATAAAGCATGGATAGGCTAATCACGTTATGACGTCATTAGCCCTTTCTTATGGTATTTTTCATTCTAAAACAAAGTCATCACTAAACATTCAATCTTGCCCTGGTCGCTACCATCTGTGAGATGGTTTGGCGTGGGCGATTGATGTTTAGTTTTTGATGATGAACGGAGATGATTCATAGTAGCAGGACTATCATACCCAGATATAATCTTAGAAGAGATAAAGCATTCCATCCCAAACGGTTGCCAGGCAACGATTGGGGATGGAATAATGATCTAATATTTTTTATTTAAAAGGGATTATTATCCATAAAGTCAATCTTCTGATACAAGAGAATATCTATGTAGTTAGGAGATAAGAAAACCCACACGGCAGAATCGCGGTGTGGGTATCCACGATTCTTTAAGAATGAATTAAAAATGCAGTTTGACTAACCATAGGCCTCCCGCTACCATGTCGCATTAAAACTTCAATGTCCACTAATAACAATAGAAAAAGGATAGGCGAATCACGCTTGCACGTCATTCACCTTTTCTGATTTGATGTTTAACACTAGGAGATTTATCATCACTAACTATCAATCCTCCCTGTGTCTCACATACTGGTGTATGGTGAGGGTGGGATGCTTGATAGTTAGGTATTTATATTTAACTAAGATAATTCTAAGTAGCGGGAGAGTCATTTTTTGATAAAGAATTAGACTAGGTATCAAGGAATGAAAGCCCCCAACGGTTATCAATAACGATTGGGGGCTTTCATTTAAATCTTATTTTATTTAAAAGCTATCTAGTATAAAGTAAATCAATCTTCTCATACAAGGGAATGTCTAGGTAGATAGGCAATAAGAAAACCCAAACGACAGCAAGAGATGTGGTTTGGGTATCCTTATATTTTTGAATAGGTTATAAAAGATAAGTTTAAATAATCAATCTCCTCCCGCTACTAGGTATGATGAAAATTCAATGCTCACGAATAACAGTAAGAAAATGGATAGGCTAATCATGCGATTGCATCATTCGCCTTTTCTTATCGTATTTATCATCTTAGAACAAGGTCATCACTAACCATTCAATCCACCCGTGCCACCATCCTAGCGTATGGTTAGGGCGTGGCGATTGATGTTTAGTATTGTATTTAATAAAGGTGATTCATTGTAGCGGGAGAGTTTTCGTTGTGGATAAAGAATAAAGCTTAGTACCTAGAAATTGATAAAAGCCTCAACGGTTGCAAGGCAACGATTGGGGCTTTTATCTTTATCAAGAAAACTATAAATACAAAGTCTGCAAATAACCGTTCAGTCAGGATCCGTAAACGGAAGGCTCTGAACGGTTATTTACTCTCATTACTAAACAATATCTTCTGATTAAGGAAGAAATCGATGTAGCAAGAACAATAAGAAAACCAAAACGACAGGAACACCTGTGGTTTTGGTATCGATGCTTTTTATTGTGCTAGGGATCTAAAAGGGGATTGAAATAACCATAGGCATCCCGCTACAAGGAAAGATAAAATCTTATCCCCAAAAGAAAGAGTCACTAAATGATCAATCCCACCGATTCACCCGCCTATTGCATACGTCGGGTGAGGTGTGATTTGATATTTAGTTGCTTTATTAAAAAAGGTAATTTATAGTAGCGGGATAATCTTTAGGAATGAAAAAAAAACTAATGGTTGCAGGGGGGAGCAACGATTAGTTTTTTTTGAATCTAAATCTATTATCATAGGAGAGAAGAAAGTATAGTTTATAAGTACTGGGAGAACAGCACATTTATGTTATTGGAATAAATTTTAAAAAATATTCGATTTAAAAAGAAAAGGCTTTATTTTAGATAAATATTGATAATAGATAATTTACATTTTTAGGATAAAATGGTAATATAAATCAAATTAAAAACTAAAGGGAGGAATATTTTATGTTTAGTTTAAATAGCGAAAGATTAATTTTGAGGAATTGGCAGGAAAGTGATAGTTCAGATTTATATGAATATGCAAAAAGTGAATTAGTTGGCCCAAATGCAGGATGGAAACCTCATCAAAATGAGGAGGAGAGTAAAGAAATCATTAAAATGTTTATAAAAAATAATGATTCTTATGCGATTGTTTTGAAATCTGAAAATAAAGTGATTGGAAGTATTGGGTTACATCATCGAAAACCAGATGAAACACTTAATGATTTAAAACAAAGAGAAATTGGATATGTATTAAACCCAAACTATTGGGGGAAGGGTTTTATACCAGAAGCTGTAAACTGCTTATTAAATTACGGATTTAATGAACTTAATTTAGATTTAATTTGGTGTGGACATTTTGATTTTAACAATAATTCTAAACGAGTAAATGAAAAATGTGGATTTAACTACCAATTTACAAAACGTGAAAAAAGAAAATTATTAGATAATCAAGAGGTAAATACGCTTTATTATAATCTATCAAAAGCTGAGTATTTAAGTAAGCAAACAGATTAAAAGATTATTTTAATAGTATTAAAGCTTAAGGAGATGGATAAGATGGCAATAATCAAAAATGAAATACCTATATTAGAGTATGATGATAATCCACACTCGGTTCTAATGCCTAATCACGAAAAATTAAATTTAAAATTACCCCAAAAAGCAGTATTTGCATTCTTAGGTGATTGGATTGATGAATATGCGCGTCAGCATGATTGTAAATTTGTCGGCACGTTTGAATCAGCAACTAAAACTTATCCTATTTACGTTACTCACTATCAAGGACATGACGTTTGTTTATGCCAAGCACCTGTTGGTTCTGCTCCAGCAACTCAAATTTTAGATTGGTTAATTAGTTATGGCGTTAAGGAAGTCATCTCTGCTGGATCATGCGGGGCACTGATTGATATTCCAGAAAATACGTTTTTAGTTCCAATCAAGGCTCTAAGAGATGAAGGAACGTCATATCATTATTTACCTCCTTCAAGATATGTTGACTTAAACCCAAGTGCATTAAAAGCGATTGAACAGACGTTAAATCAACATCATTATTCATATATTGAGTGCATAGCATGGACAACAGACGGCTTTTTCAGAGAGACGAAAGATAAAGTGGAGTATAGAAGAAACGAAGGTTGTACTGTTGTTGAAATGGAATGTTCTGCTTTAGCTGCATGTGCAGAGTTTAGAAATATACTATTTGGACAAATTTTATTTACAGCCGATACATTAGCTGATATTCATCATTATGATGAAAGAGGATGGGGTGCAGATTCATTTGAAATAGCCTTATCCTTATGTTTAGAGGCAGTCATTAATCTTGGATAATCTTTTGCTAAAAGGTTTTATTCTAGCCGTATTAGAGAATTTTATTGGTAATCAATTACTTGGTATGGAGAGATTTTAAGTTTCATTTTTTGAATGTTTTTTTATTCCAAGTGGATAGACTAATCACGATTACACGTCATTAGCCTTTTCTTATTAGATTTTTCAAGCTAGAATCATTTATCATCACTAATCATCAATCCACTTCTGCTAACCTCCATGTGGAGGTTTTTGGGCAGGTGGCTTGGTGCTTAGTTTCTATGAAGAATAAAGAGGGTTTCATCGTAGCGGGATTTTAAAGTGCTATTTGTAACAGTAGTTCTCTTACTAATCACAAGCATCCCGCTACAAGAATTCAACAAACTTCAATGCTCACAAAAAAATATTATAAAATCAATGGATAGGCTAATCATGTCAGAAGAGAATTAACATCATTAGCCTTTTCTTATTGGATGTTTTATCTTAGAACAAGACAATCACTAAGCAGCAATCCCCTTATTTGCCCATATCGTGCCGATATTGGGGCGTTGGGGTTTGTTGCTTAGCTTTTTATTTAACCAAGATTATTCAACGTAGCGGGACAGGATGTTTAATACTCAGTAATCTTCTTGATACAAGGGGGCATGAAGCGGCTAACGGTTGCTTTGCAACGATTAGCCACTTCATGATTCTAATTCTAACTTTCTAAAGAGTTAAGACTTCATAAAAAGTGCTCATTCTTCTAAGTGGAAGGATATTTCACAAACCATAAGAAAACCAACACGGCATGAATGCGGTGTTGGTATCCATGTTCTTTTGTGGTAGGAATATAAAAAGAACTTTAAATAATCAGGAGTATCCCGCTACTGACTAATAAACGGATAGGCTAATCATGTTCGCACATCATTAACCTTTTTTTATTGGATGATTAGTTAATAACCAAGTCAGCACTCTTCATCAAGTCGCTTGTGGCGTTTCATACTAGCGTATGAAAGCGGGGCGCCTTGCTGCTTCGTGTTTTGTTTAATCAAGGTACTTTCATGGTAGCGGGAACAGAATTAATATATCTAGTAATCTTTTTCGTACAGGGCGACATGAAGGAGCTAACGGTTGCTATGTCCTAGCAACGATTAGCCCTTCATGATCCTATTAATGAATGATAAAACTAATACTGTTCATAAAAGAATAGCACTCTTTAAGAGGGAAGAGAGATGGCAAATAATAAGAAAACCAACACGGTATTATACGGTGTTGGTATCCACGTTGTTTTGTGATAGGGATATAAAAAGAATTTTTAAAAAATCAGGAGCATCCCGCTACAAGAATTATTCCAACTTCAATTCCCGCTGCTAATATTAAATAGATAGGCTAATGATGTCAGAAGGGCGTTTACATCATTAGCCTTTTCTTATTTGATGCTAAGGTGCAAATCTAACGATTTTTGCACTTAGCGAATTCTTTTAAAACAAGACGTTCCCTAACCATTCAATCCCTTTATACGCCCACATCATGCTGATGTTTGGGCCGTTAGGGCTTGATGTTTAGTTTTCATATTTAATACAGATGACCCATCGTAGCGGGAAAATCTTTTTATACCTAGTGGTAATCTTAGTACGTGGGTTTCATGAAGTTGCTAACTGTTGCTTTGCAACGATTAGCGGTTCATGATCCTCAATAGTTATTAATAAAAGTTTCACTGTTCATAACAAAATAATCATATCTTCAAGGATAATGATTAATCACAAGTAATAAGAAAACCAACACGGCATAAATGCGGTGTTGGTATCCATCATGTTTTGAGATAGATTTAAAAGGTGATAGAAATAAGCATGGACTGTCCCGCTACAAGCGTTTATCTGATTACATTTATTCCATCACAACAGAAAACGGATAGGCTAATCATGTCAACACATCATTAGCCTTTTCTTATCGTATCTTCCATTCTAAAACAAAATAATTACTAAATATTCAAGTCACTCATGCCCACATACTAGCGTATCGTGGTGGCAAGTGCCTTGATATTTAGTTGTCTATGATTAATGAGGACTACCTCATGGCAAAGACATGATGCCAAGAGAAAGCCTCTAGTAACTAAAATCTCCCCAACTGTTGCAAGCAACGATTGGGGAGATTTCATGTAACAGATTGTAAAAGGAAGAGCCAAACGCCATGCTTTCATAAGGTTTTGGTATCTACCAGTCCCCTAGTAGAAATGGTATAGGGTGTTTAATGTCTAATTTTAACTATTAAAATACTTACAAAGTATCAAAATGGTTATTTTCAAAAAGCTTTGACACTAAAAAAGCATTTTAACATATACTACAATATAGGATTTCTAATATTATATCTTTACAAACATAAAATTTAGTGTTAGAATGCTATTGTAGCAACCAATAAATCGTTGCTTGGGGATCGGGGTATCCGGTCGGCCACCGTGATGGTGGTTTTTTTTATGGAAATTTTTTGTAACCTTTTCCGATATATGATTGATATCCATATATTTTAGGTTCAACTACATTAAAAGCAACATTCTTTACACCTGTTTTAGCAAAAACGCTAATAGGGTGACAAAATAAATCTGCGATTTCTAATCCAAAATATGATTTTTTATTATTATGTGCTTCACTCCATTTTAGATTAAAATAGACACCTTTAATAAATGAGAGTTGATCACTTGTTCTATATCGAGTTCCAAAATCTAATAACTCAACTATTTGCTTTAATAATTCTTTGTCGGGTTTTTTTCCTCTCCCTTCTAGTACGATAACTCCTTTTTTACCGTGCGGGATGTATGATTCCAAGCGCTCAAGGAGAAACTCCATACTCAAGTCGTAAGGATGGATTGGATTTACATATCGCTTAAAGTGTGCTTCTTTATCGATTGCAACTGCGAAAACTTTAACATCTAAAGATTTCAAGAATTCTGATAATTCAATCATAAAATTTTCATAGTCACTTAATATGTTAGAACCAAACACCCCTTCTCGCTTTCTTATTTCTCGAGAATGGAAACAAACTCTTTTCTCCCCATCTTTATACATTGCCATTCCATGAGGAGGCCAGAATTTACATTTTAATTCTGTAATTTTATCAGATACAATACCGATCTGATCTCTATGCATCAAAACTCCAGTAACAATAAAGAATTTTTCGTCATTTGTAATTGTATGCTTGTTAATTACTGCTTTCTTTATACTCTTCATTTCAGATGAACCACTCTCATCAACAAATAAAATGTAGTCAATATCTGCTGGTAATTCATCAATTCTTAATACTCTCTGCTTCCATGTCATAATATACCTCCCTGGTGCAATTTATTTACATATCATTGGACATGAAATACCAATGTTTAGTTACGAACCCCTTAATCAATGTTATCATGCACTACTTTCCTCTTTCAATGATAATTTTCGATGAATTTCGTTGAAATTTATAGTTTCAACATTTTTTATCTTTTATTAGCTCACTATGTCTTTAAAAATCTAATCAAAAATGGTCTTGTTACTTGCCTTGGCTACTAGCGTAGCGGGGGCAGTACCAAGACCTTTGTTTTAGGTTAATGTATTTAATTAATAGAGGTCATTCACAGTAGCGGGACATCTTTTGGATGGAAACGTAAATGTTGATATAATTAAAGGGTAGGTGGCGCTAACCTTCAAAAACATAATGAATTCGGGGGGAATTAACAATGCAAGATATTTATGATCGCAAGTTATCTATTTATTTAACGGCTGGTCAAGACGACGAGGGGAAAGACATTGTAAAGGCGAAGTCTTTTTCAAACGTTCGCTTAGACACAACAGATGAAGAGTTATCAAACTTTGCGGAGAAGTATGTGGCATTATCATCAGGCACACACACGAAAACGGTCGTTGCTGATTATCGTATGCTTTAATAAACAATAATGATAGGGGGAAAATAGAATGGAAGAAACATACACATTAACTTGTAAATTTAAAGACACTGAAAATAAAACACGCTCAATTGAGATTAACAATCCAACAGAAGATTTATCAGACGATAAAATTCTTGATTTCATGAACTATGTGATTGATAGTGAAGTATTAGTCTTAAACGAGCTACAACCTGACTTAAAATACGCGAGTATTGCAGGTGCCTGTTTAACAACGAAACGTGTTGAAGAAATTACATTAGCTTAATATAGGAAAGAGCCATTACATCAGTAGTGGCTCTTTTAATTTTGACTAGGAGAAGATCATCACTCATGATATAATCATAAAGATCTCTCAAAAGATTGAACAGCAAACAACAAAGGAAGTAGATTCGACTTATATCGTTTCTACTTTTTTTGTTTTTAAAAAAGGAAATCATCTTAACGGATCGTATATTCATATGAGGTGATAAAAATGACAAAGGAAAAACAATTTGAGGAAAGATTAGATTCACTATTATTATTAAAGGCTCTATTAATTAAGGATAATGAATTTGATGAAGTGGCACAAAAAGAGTATCACGAAGCATGGAAGAGAGCATTTAAGTTACTAGAAGATTAATTGAGAATAAAAAGGCAGTTAAGTAGCCATTCGCTACCTAACTGCCTTTTTTGTTATTTAAGAACATGACTCGATACATTAAATAACTCTTCAATTTCATCTGTTGTATATGTTGCCTGTCTCCACATCATTTTAGTACAGTTAAACTGATTAACTAAATGTTGTTCATTTGGCATTACGTTAGAAATCCAAAGGTGATCACTGATTCTATACATCGTTACTTCACATCCATAATAATTCTCTTTTTTTAATTCTAACATCACTATTCCTCCTAAATATTAATCATGTTTTATCATTAAATATTTTTTCGGTTTTCAAGACGTGCAGTATGTGATGCTAGTGTATGAAAACCGAAAAGTATTAAAAAAATAAGCTATTGATTCCAAACAATTTGAAGCCCATCCTCAGTTATGACTATTTTATTTATAAATAAATCAACAATCGCGGTTTGCATTTCTAAGTCACATTCAAATAAGTTAGGGATCCCGTTTTTAATGAATTGTTCAATCTGAGATTGTTCATATTCTGTTTCTTCTGCTTGTGCTAAGAGTGTTTCCTTCTGAGTGTTTAAATCGGCTAATTTAGCATCGAGTGAAGTTTTAGATAATCTATCATCCATATACAAATCCAGTAGTTTATTTATTTTCCTATCAATACGTTTAATTTGTTTAATGTAGTTCATTGGGCTATGACTTAAGTCAATTTCACCACTTGTTTCTAAATTTTTAATACGAGTGAAAATTTCTTTTTCAAATTCATCACGGCGAATCGTCCTGTTAAAACATTTACTTTCATAATGGGAAGGTTTTTTTCTTCGATTACAGATTAGATAATGATAGGTAGCTTTCTCACCAGTTGCTAATTTATCTGTATGAGAGTATGAACGATATTCCTCACCGCATCGAGCACAAAAAACTTTTCCTGTAAAAACTTTATTTTTTACTTTTCCAAAATTTGAACCTCTATTTTCTTTGAAGGTCTGTTGTACTTGATTAAATAGATCTTCAGATATAATGGGGTCATGTGCTCCTTTATACCATTCACCTGCGAAAGAGACCTCACCAATATAAACTCGATTTTGTAGGAGATGAACAAGGCGTTTAACTTTAAGCCTAGTAAAACCTTCTTTTTCTAATTGATCTTGAACTTTAGTATAAGATTTTAATTTTACATAGTCTTCAAAGATTCGAACAATATGTTTCCGTTCTTCTTCATTGACAACCAATTCTCCACGAGCTAGACGAGTATACCCATAGGGGGCTGTGGCTGAACCACCTGACCATAATCCTTCTTCGCGTACCATTTTGTGATGACAGCTTCTTAAACGTTCAAGAATGGTCTCACGTTCGAGTTGAGCGAATACAGATAAAACGCCAATGGCTGCACGTCCAAAAGCAGTAGTGGTATCGATTGTTTCAGATAGCGAAATAAATTCAACTTCATGGGGTAAAAATACTTCTTCAATTAAGTAAAGTGTATCACGTTGACTTCGACTTAGACGATCTAAGCGATAAACGATAACCATATTAATTTTTTTATTTTTAATATCTTTTTGTAATTGTTGTAGGGCAGGTCGATTTAAATTAGACCCGCTATAACCTGCATCAATATATTCCTGTGTATGAGTCCATCCTTTAGAGGTACAAAAAGCTTCTAGTCGTTCCCTTTGTAGCGGGATACTATAATTATCGATTTGTTGTTCGGTTGAAACTCTTGCATATAATGCCACTTTCATCTTTATCCCTCCGCTTATTGATTCCAAATTACTTGTAATCCATCCTCTTTCACAATGATTTTATCGACGAATAAATCAATAATGGCGGTTTGCGTATCTAAGTCGCATTCAAAGAGATTAGGAATCCCATTTTTAATGAATTCCTCCATGACAGAGGTTTCGTATTCGGTTTCTTTAGACTGTGTTAATAGTTTTTCTTTTTGATCATTAAAGTCAGCTAATTTTGCATCGAGCGTGTCTTTTGGGAGTCTATCATCCATGTATAAATCGAGTAACTTATTGATTTTCTCATTGATCGCCTCAATCTTTTTTGAGTAGTCAACAGGCGTACTCTTTTTAGTAAATTCAATTTCACCACTTGTTTCTAAGTTTTTAATGCGGTTGAAAATCTCATTTTCCAAGTCTGAACGTCTAATATTACGGTTAAAACATTTACTTTCATAGTAAGATGGCATCTTACGACGGGAACAAACCATATAGTAATAAGTCGCACCAGTTTTTTTATCTTTTGCAGAGTAAGAACGATAATTCTCCCCACAGCATCCACAAATAACTTTTTTTCTGAAGACATTATTTTTTATCTTTCCGAAATTATAACCTTTGAAGTGCTCATTTACCTTTTGGGCTGCATTAAATAAATCAACCGATATAATCGGTTCATGTGACCCTTTGAACCATTCACCTGCAAATGAAACTTCACCAATGTAGAGCCTATTTTTAAGTAATGAAGTAATACGGGCATGTCGTAGAGGAGGAAAACCTTCTTGTTCTAATTTCTTTTGAACTTTAATATAGGATTTTAAGGTGACGTACTCTTCGAATATTCTCACGATATGTTTCCGTTCTTCTTCATTAACTATTAACTCTCCACGTTTAAGTCTAGTGTAACCATATGGACTAGCATCAGAACCACCAGCCCAAAGACCTTGGTCACGAACCATTTTCAGACGTCCACTTCTCAGACGTTCAGTAATTGTCTCACGTTCTAGTTGAGCAAATACTGACATGACTCCAATCATCGCGCGACCAAATGGTGTGGAAGTGTCAATGGTTTCTGAAATGGATATGAACTCCACATTATTAGGAAGAAACATTTCTTCGATTAAATAAAGGGTATCCCGCTGACTTCGGCTTAAACGATCCAGGCGATAAACAATAACGGCATTTATCTTTTTACTTTTAATATCTTTTTGTAACTGCTCAAGAGCCGGGCGATTTAAATTAGACCCGCTATACCCAGCATCCACATATTCTGTAATATCATCCCAACCTTTAGATGTACAGAAAGCTTTAATCCGTTCTTTTTGTAGCGGGATACTGTAGTTTTCAATTTGTTGCTCGGTTGAAACTCTCGCGTATAATGCCACTTTCATCATGATTCCTCCTAAGACTTTTGAAGTCTTTTTTATTGATTCATAGATATCTCTAGCCGATTTCTATTCTAAAAATGGACTAATAGCATAACAGTACTTTCCAATTACATTCATGTCCTTAATATCATTTTCAACGAGTGTAATGAGTTCACCTTCTTCCATCACCGGTCGTAGTGTGACGATATCCTTATCTACAATGTATAGTTTTCTAATCATCGCTTCATTTCCGTTAAGAGAGACTGCCACGATATCACCGCTATTAATTTTGGTCTTTTTATTGAAGATAGCAAAACAATAACCAGTGATAAATGTTGGATGTGCCACCTGTATTCCAAAGAATTGTCCGTCATTATCAGGGTAGGGGTTTTTAATTTTAGCAATCTGATTTCCAAGAGTATCTCCATAAATTGCATCGTATATTAAAATTTCATCTATTTCACAAGGGATATATTCCTCTGCACCGAGTAAGACTAGGTGAGAAATATTTAACGCTTTTGAAAGTAGTTGTAGTTTATCACGCTTGATGTTTATAATGTCACCCGATTCCCATTTACCGACTGTTGTACGGTCAGCATGACATAGATCCGCTAATTCCTGTTGAGTGAGTCCAAGTTCTAAACGTCGTGATTTAATAATATCTTTCATTTCTATTAATTTATTAGTCATCTTATCCATCATCCTTTATACGCTTGATTACAGTATCATCATATCGAAGTCAAAGGTTATCTGCAATGGTTCTACGTGAGTCTATATCACTTTCTGGAAGTATTCGACAAATAAAAACAGAAATTAACAAAGGAGATGTGATTTAACACCACAATCAACATAAAATAGTTTTTATGTCGAAAACTAGAACAATATTTAAGAAAGATGTTTGTTTTTATAAAAAAATAAACAGTAATTCACAAATGTTAGCGGTTCCTAATTGTTAGGATGAAAATATTGTTATATTATAAGTGTGACCCAAGTCAACATTCAGGGGATGGAATAGATTGAGTTTTGGTTAGAAGAAAGATAATAGGGAGGGAATATCATGAACATTACATTATTTAAGGACTATGTCGAATTAAGGGGAATGAACTTTAGCCAATTTGCGAAGGCTTTAGGGGTGAAAAAAAGTTATATTTGTGCACGTATGAAGTATCCTGACAGATTATCAACAGAAGATATAAAGTCAATGGCACATCTCTTGGAGTTAAGACCGTATGAAATTACGAATGTGTTTTTCCCAGAAGAGGCTATTTTTAGTCTCTCTGACTTTTTTAATAAAGCTTAATTTTTTTTATCTGTTAGGTGATTTCATTCAATATCAAAATCTGTTTTCAAGACAAATAGGTGATTAAAAATCACTTAACGATAATATTTTTTACTATTAAGGTGATTTTATTCATCTTTTTGGTGAAGTTACAAGAGATGTTAAGGGGGAATAGAAATGAAAGTTAATACACCGCTAGGCATCATTGAATTTCCCGATGCGCTAACGAATTATGGTTATGCATCGGTGGATACGAAAAAGCCTTTAAAGAAATTAAAGGTTCAGACATATGACGAGGGGAAAGAAATTTTATGGTATCGTAATGCAGCGAATCAGGCGATTACGGAGATTAGTTGTAGGAAAGATAAACCACAGGACTATGAATATACGTGTCCATGCGGGTATGAATTAAAATCGGGGTTTAATTTAGAAAGTATTAGATGTCATGAGTGTGGGGAACTCATGACGAAAAGCTATATAGCGTCAGTTGTGAAAGTTGTTTAATCAAAAATGGGGGGATGAAGATGTTAGCGGGATTTTTATTTAAAGAATATGAGATGAACAAGGAGGGGGTTGTAACAGGATATAAAGTTCTTTTGAAAAATGAACAAGTGGCAACCCTTGAATACCGTAGCCATACCTGGATTGGGGCTATTGTCAAAGATATCAATATTATTACTAAGCGTGATCAGTCCGTGATGCGAGTCGCGGATTGGATGATTCATGAATTGAAGGGATAGGATTTCTAATGATTCATCACGATAAGCAGATAGAAAGGGTGTTCGACAAAAAGAGAAGAAATTCTTCTCTTTAACGAACTTGTATAGGATATTAACAAGTCGACCATTTTTAGATTTTGTCGAATAAGTGGGAGTCAAAATGGGGGAAGTCGTGATGAAGAAAAAAGTATTTGATGATTATGATTATGAGAGTTTTTATGATCAATCATTTGATGAGCAAACAGGGGAATTATTAAATGATCGTGTGAAGTCGTTAAGGGGAGTAGCTTATACCACAGCAACGATTAAAGCAGGAAATCAGTTAGAAGTAGAGATTTATCCTTCATTTAAAAAAGAGATTCCTGAGATGATGAGACGATTTAAACAAAAGAAAAGTCGTGAGAGTAGTGAGCAACAGAAGAATTTGAATGATCGAAATGCGAAGAAAAAGTTAATGCGGTTAGTTCATGAAAATTTTTATACGGGTGATTACTGGTGTACGCTAACGTTTAAAGAGGTACCACAAGATTTAGAAACAGCAGAAAGGTTAAGTAAGAATTTTTTTAGACGGATTAACCGAGTTAGAAAGAAAAAAGGGTTAGAAAATGCGAAATATGTGTATGTCATTGAGGAAGGAACAACGGGAACCGAACGATTTCATCTTCATTTAATTATGGATAATGGGTTAACCAAAGCAGAAGTGGAATCCAAGTGGAAACTAGGTTCATCCACCATTAGAACGTTAAATTATTACAAAGAAGAAAATTTCATTGGGATTTGTAAGTACATGATGAAGGATGAAGAAACGTATAAAAGAACGGCTTCCAGATTAAAAGGGAAACGCCGTTGGGGAAGTAGTAAGGGAAATCTTGTGTTACCCAAGCCCTCAAAGAATCGCACAAAAATGAGTAAGCGTAAAGTGATGGACATGGTATTAAATCAAGATTCGATTGGTGAGAAATTAGAGCGAGACTATCCCATGTATCAATTTAAAGAAGTGGAAATCAGATATAGCGACTGGAATGGTTTGTTTTATATTTATGCACGGATGCAAGATAGACGAATGAGAGTGAGGAGGTGAAAGAATGGAACATTTAGAAACGTTTAATTCATTTGATTTAGAAGTGTTAGCTGAAACCAAAAGGATATTAAGGCTATTAACAGATAATGAACTGGTAGCAGTGGAGCAACGGAATCGAGCGGAATTTTGTGCAAAGTATTGCGATCAATTACAACGAAGACTTCATTACACCATCATAAAAAAAGCATAGTAATCAAAACGTATCCCGCTACCATGAAGATGACGTTGTGAGCTACTAAATAAAAAATAAACTCTTTATAATCATGAAGCACAACCAACAAGAAATAATCTAAGTTTTATTCTCAAACAATCAACAGAAATAGCTTACCTAAACAACAGTGGATTGTCTGCCGATTCGCATACGCGCGGGCGCCAATCACGACTGTTTGTTTAGTTCACGCTATGCAGTGGGGAAAAGAAAAATGGGGGAGATAAAAGTGACGTTAGAAGAATATCTACAATGTAACAAGATGAAACTATCCACCTTTGCTAAAACGTATAATCTTGATTATCACGGGCTTTTTCGGGTGAAACAGGGGGCAGTCACACGGGATGAAGCAATCAAGCGTGTCTTTGAACAGTTAAATATTATTAATGATGGGAAGCAGAAAGTGGGAGAACCAAACACCTCTTTTCTATCTCAGGAATGCGTGTGTATTCATTGTGAGCCTTCGGGTGACATCTATTGTTATTACCGTCATCACTTACAAGAGATAGAAGAATATTTATTACAACAGGACATTCCCTATTATGTTAGACAAGCAAAAGGCTACTGGCTAGTGAAGTATGATAAGGAGGCAGATCGATGATTAATAACATTGTTTTAGTGGGGAGAACTACAAAAACAATCGAATTAAAGCAAAACAAAAACGGGACCAATTATGTGCAATTTACCTTAGCCGTGAATCGCCCCTATAAAGATGAACAAGGGCAACAACAGGCGGATTTTATTAATTGTGTGGCGTGGAATAAAACAGCTGAAACCATTGCTAAATACGTTCCTAAAGGAACGATGATTGGGGTTGAGGGACGATTACAAGTCAGAAGTTATGATAATGAAGCGGGAATCCGCCATTATCTATCAGAGGTTTTAGTCAATCGATTCACTTTTCTAGAATCTAAAAAAAGTAGTACGATACCTGAACCTGTAGAGCCTTTTAATCCCGCTATGGAAAGTAATATTAACCCGTTTGATCCAAACTTCTCAAATCCTAATTACTCTCCCACCAGTCAAAACTACAACAATCCCTTTACAACCGCTACAACTTTGGCTGGGAGTCTAAATAGGGCAATGAATCCTATTTCCGTTAGTGATGATGATTTACCTTTTTAGGGGATAATTCGTGATAAAAAAGATGGCACTCAAATTCATTTCAAGAATAGTTGATATATCTTTTTAGGATATAATCGCCAAACGTTGTATACAGGCTTTGGACCTCGGTAAATGTTTGAACTTTTTAACACTTATTTTTGGTCTGTACGCATTCCCTACTAGCGGAAGATACATTTACGTCGTAAATGGCAGGGGGTCCACTTTGTTTTAGGTTACGTGGCAAACTCCCCGAGTTTGCAATGATGTTTAGTGTTCTACTGATGTGCTATACACATACAAGGGGATATAAGGAGAGAATGAACTGTTTAGTTTGCTAGCCTCAGATCTTATCGTTACTGAGGTGGTTTCTTAAGCTCAATAGAATAAGAAAATTAAAAAATTAGACAACACTCTAAATAAATAATAAATAAAAAACCCAACGGCCAAGCAAATAAAATAACCAATTAATCAGTCACATCAGTTTCAGTTTTGGGATGCAAAAAACTAAATTACATAAGTTTTAACAGTTAAAATTGCTTTTAAAATTGTTGAAATAAATTCAAATAATTAACGATTTATTTTTAAACTAAATTATTAATATCTTTGAAATAAAAAATGCAGGTATGAATTTCCTGCATTTTTTTGTATCTTCGCAATCTGTTAAAAGTTTTTCACAAAAATTTAGGGGTGTACCAACTAAACATTTAAATAGTTATTTGAAATGGTTCAAATAGAGTAAAATTTTTAAAGATGAAAAGAGCTCTTCAAAATTCAAACATCCTACGTTCAATCACAAGCAACATATGCAGGTACTCTGATTGAAGAAATTCTCTCAAGAAAACCTATGTTTGTTTAGCTTAACGAGTTACCAATAGCTTGTGTTGAGTTTTTATGGTAATAAAGGTATAATACTCCTTATAAATCGAATTTTGATAGGAGAAAATTTATGAAGCTAAAAACTGTTTTTAATAAAGAATTTTCTGTAGTTTTACCGTTATTAGCATCTATACCAGCACTTATCTCTATTTTTAATCTATTATTCCCATCATTAGAAATATTAAGGTTTGAACCATCATCGCAAGAAGGGGCTTTTATCATCTTGTTCTTGCTACTACCAATTTTAGGATTGTTATATTACTTTGATTTGTATATTATTTTCCCTTGTTTAATCTATATCTTTTTTGAATCTTTAAAAAGTAAGACTCCACTATCTCGCACTTTCTGGGTAATGAATATTTTTTTGGGTATTACACTGTTAATATTTTTCGGTTTTCTGATTATTTTGGGAGATGATAGTACTCTACTTGATACAGAGAATACTTTTTACAATTTTCTTTACGGTGTACTTTTATTTTTGATGGGGATTAGTTGCTCAACAAATCTGTTTAAAAGTAAAAAACTATCTACTACTCCCATTTTGATTTTTACGTTCTCTTATTTTTTAAATGACTTGAGGTTTATGTCTTATTTTTTTTACTTTGTATTTTTTGCTGAAATATTTCTTTTTAAGCAACTGAGGGATAAGCCTTATCTCAAACGTAATTCTTTAGGAAAATAAAAAGAGTTTTTCATTTTATTGAAAGACTCTTTTTTATTAAATTTAATTATCAATATTTATATAAAACACAGTGTATAAATTTATCAATAATTTTCTAAAACAAAACCTTTACTATATAATTTGGAAACGAGGTGAGTTTGCTGCAAGGTTTTATATTTCTCTTTAACCGTTTCTTTTTGTTTAGGTTTGAACGATTAAATCCTTTAGAACTCTCTTTTTCCTTTAAAAGGAAATTATAAGCAATAATTTACAAATTAAGGATAATATAGTAAAATAGTAGTTGTCAAAAATAAATGACAAAAATGGGGAAAAATAACAACTACTTTTATAAAATTAGTTTTCCCAATAGATAGGGAACTATCTCCCGAAATCATTATTTTTCGTATTGAAAATTACAATTATTTTTACAATCAATTTTACTAACAGTTTTTCATCCTAAATTACAAGAACTTTTACAGCACTTTTTACAGACATAAAAATAGCGGTAATAAAATTATTACCACAAATTTTATAGGTGTAAAAATCTCTGAAAAAATGATGATTTTTTTGATTATAAATACTAAAAAGCATTGATATTACAATAAAAGCAGCCATTGTAAAAATGACTGCTTTTTTGTTTGTAAAAATTAATGTAATTTGCTTTTTTGCATCCCAAAACTGAAACTGATGAGATATATTCCCTATAGCTTTTTTTCTATTTAATTTAATATGAATAATCTTCCCAAAGATCAATCCCTAAACTGCTCTTTGTTTTACATGCAAACTTAAAATAAGTATTATTTTCATCCACATAGAACTTTAATTTCTTGTTACGCAAGCCGTATTTAACATAAATCGTATATTCTCCTTCTGGAACAGTCATTCGATAATTAACTGTATCTGAATTTGAAATCTGTCCTACCTTTTGATCATTAATAAAAACGTTATAATCTAAAAAAGCTCCACCCCATGCAGCTTCTCGATTAAGTTGAACATTAACTTCATACTTTTCTTGGATAGCCGTCGTTGTAGTTGTAGCCCCATCACATCCTACAACGCCTATTAATATGATTAATACACATATTATAATTCTTTTCATTTAAACACTACCTTTACTCCACTACTCTTCCATCTTCATAAACTGTTACTCGTAATAAGAACCCAGATCCTCCTGCTTCTTGCATTGATTTCGAATGTAATGAAATCACACAATAGCCTAATCCATTTTCATACAAAATCCCATCTTCGATTGAATAAATAGTATCCTCATCCTCACCATACTGCTTCTTCGCATAATCGATGGCAGTATCAAATGTAAATTCTTCTATCGTCATATTAGCTGGTTCTTCTTTCTTAACTAATTCACTATTCCCCTCATAATTAGGATTTAATTTGAATTTATACACTGTATTTCCGAAAATAAAAACTTCTCCTCCTTGGCTAACTCCAAAGAATCCATCACTAATAGATGGACTAATCACAATTAATAATTCTTCAATCAAACTTCCATCTTCATTAAGAAACTTAAGCTTTTTCTCATGAATTGAATTTGATATAGAAACAAAAATTCCATTTTCTAAGACGTATACATTGCTACCTGTAGTAGATTCAAATATCCATTCAAATTCCATGTCCATAATTCCACATTCCCCAAAGGTATCACAAACGACATAGAAGTTGGCTAATGCTCCTTCTCCTAAAGGTTTTACTTCTGTAAATTGGTACACACCATCTAATTTCTTAACCACTGCTCCTACTTCATTATAAACAGTTGTATTAAATCCATCCGCAACCATTACATATTCATTTAAAGTTTGCATTTGATTTTCATATGGAATTTGTGGTTCAAATAACCATCCGTTATGAGTGAAGATTCCCTTCTCTCCTTTATCATTATAAATAATGAAATATGGATCACTAGAGTCCCAAATGGCACTGTTGTATTCAATGGAACTATACTTAGGTTCTAAAATAATGTCTCCATTGGCATTTAGAATCCCCCATTTTCCATCTGTACTTTTAAAGGCATATTCTTGTTGTGTTGAATTATTTATTTGAATCGCTGAATATACCGGCTGAACAAGCAGTTCCTGTTCGATTATATACCCATCTTCACTTTTATGAGTTAGTTGTAATCCAACTAGACCTGTATTGGGATCATATAAAGTATCTACACTTGAAGCACCATTAGAACTATTTTGAGTAAATGCCTGATACTTCGCTTTTATTTCTGAATATTCATTCCCCGGTACAGGTGCTTCAACCACATCTCCATCTTGATTCAATATTCCATAACCTTTTATAAAGCTACCATCTTGAAATAATTGTTGTGAATAAAAAATATATTCATTCGTCATCTCTTCAATTGCTATATCACCTACTGATTGGAGTTCATTAAAATCCCCATCATAGATTGAATAGGTATCTCCGACTTTAACTAATAAACGATTTTCTGTCATCACATTAATCTCGGTCACGTCATTGTACTGGGTGACAAATTCAACCCCCGTATACTTCCCTAAACTAGTATCTTGTTCATCTGATTCTTTAACTTCATCAAAATAATTATTGGAACCTATAGTAATAATATCTGATCCAGAATCTTGTGTTTCCACTTCCGTAGTAACAGATTGGTTAATCTCTTCATCGTCATTAGTGAAGAAATAAACTCCGTAACCTATAGCAGATAGGATACAGACCCCTATTAATCCAAAATGAACGGCTCTATCTTTGATGCCGAATGGCATTTTATCTCCTAATAATTTCTCTAAAATAAAAATAACTAGAAATACAATTCCTGCTATAACTGCCCCAATCAGTAAAGATTTTAAAACCACTACTAATAAGGCAAATAATAAGGCTAAGATTAAATAAACGATAAAACACGCAATAACATAATCAAAAAACATTCTTTTGTGACCGAAGTAAATAACTCCGAACATTGAACGATACTTTTGAAAAACAATCCACCCTACTACTAAAGATAAAATAAATAAAACTACACTCATCTTTTCTCTCCTTGTTCATGGTATAACTAGGTTTAAATAATACCTTACCATTTATTATAGTTTCTAATTCCGACATTTTTTGACGGTTTAATATTTATTTAATATATTTTTAAAAAATTCATCACCCTCTTTGTTACGCTTTAGCGTACCACTTTGTTTTCCATTATATGATATTTTTCTTGAAGTAGTCAATTCCATTAAAGGTAGGTATTTCAAGAAATGTCTAAAAAAGTCATTGTGAAAATTAATGAATTACTCAAGCAAGAGAATATATCTCTACGTGAATTATCTCGATTAACAGATATTCGTCATGCCGCTCTAAGTGAATTAGCAAATCAAAAACGGCAAAACATTAATTTTAGTCACATCGAGAAAATTGCTGATGCTTTAAATATTGAAGATATTCGAGACATCATTACAATTGAAGATAAATAAAAAGCAAGATTTACGTCCTAACGTGTAGATCTTGCTTTTTTTAAATAAATTTTATAAACATTTCATACAGTATCCTTAATGGTTCATCTTGTAACAGAAGACACTCTAATTCACTATCTGTGTACATTTCATTAACAATCAACTCTAATACTACTGTCTTGATCCTTAACTCATGAATCCTAGAACTTTGTTGTTCTTGATTCAATGCCAGTAGCTCCTCTATAAAACAATCATATTCTGCCTGTACCCGTTCATATAGAATAATTTCCTTATGAATAGATTTCCCTCCTTTCTAATTAACTTAATTAAATCTATATCACCTCCTTTAAAGCTGAATTCATATACACGTCATCTCTTTGATAAGTAACCGATTCAAGCAAGACAATACGTTTAAAGTCATAATAAAAACCGCCATAGTTGTAATGAACTATGACGGTTTCGTTCCCTATAATTATTTTATGAATAAAGCGTGATAGAATATATTTCACCATATCATCATGCTTGGATAACATGTATTCCTTTGATTCATCTAACACTTGTTTCAGTTGATCCAATGTTAAGGTTAATGATTCTTTCTTGACTTGGTTTTCTTGGACTAGCTCTGTTAGCTTAACTTTATCATGTTCTAATCGTTGGATTTCCTGGGTGATGGTATCTAGGCTACTTAATCCTCCCAGCGCAATCGCTTGAACAAGATTTGAAATCTTTTGATTCACTTCATCTAATTGTTTCTGTAATTGGAGTAAATCCTGATCCATATCCTCGTATTTCTGTTTCAACTTTACATTTATTTCTTCATGCAGTTGTTGTAGATTAATCGGATTGAGTAAAGTTGTATAAAGTTGATTCACTACAAATTCATCTAATAAACTTTTATTAATTTCTTTACACTTACAAGGATTTTCTAATTTCT
>OLNJ01000826.1_pt1 | contig 21322 bp, 20 predicted proteins | sample 1672191 | NCBI WGS metagenome assembly OLNJ01 (sample SAMEA3136657, study PRJEB25190) | human gut metagenome | biome: human gut; feature: human-associated habitat; material: faeces | place: Austria | collected 2013 | reverse complement strand
CCGGCTTATGCGCCGGGCGCCCGTTCTGTTTTTGAAAGGAGGATCACGTGCAATCGTCTAAAAGCCTTAAAACACAACTTGTTGCGGCCGCCGTTAGCGTGGTCCTCTCTGCGTTTGCCCTGTCGGCAGCGACCTATGCGTGGTACGTCGCGAACACAAAGGTTTCCGCAACCACGTCAACCATTAGCGCGACGACCAATGGTTTCATCCTTCAGATCGATGAACTCAAGAACGGTGCCCAACATGGTGGCGAGCAGAAGTCGCTTGAGGCCCAGACCATGGGTGCTACGCTCAGCCCGTCCTCGACTGACGACCTTAAGAATTGGTACGTTTGCAACGGCTGGGACAACCAGGGCCTGGTAACCGACTATTCAACGCCCAATTTCTCAACGACTGCTAAGGCTTTGCCGGGCGAGTATGAGGTTGCTGGCAAGAAGTACAACGCCTTCATTAAAAGCGAATACATCGTCTACACCATTACCGATACCGGCACGGCCGATGTCTACCTCGATGCATCTGAAGGTTCGCCCGTAACGATTGAGGCCGTGGGCGGCGCAGCTTCGGAAACCATGGTTGGTTCTCTGCGTGTCGCGATTACTACGCAAGCGATTGGGCCTGGCGGTAAGTCGGGTACTGGTCAGGAGGAGCTGCGCGTTGTATATGCCATGAGCGATGAAACGGGCAAGGGCAACGACGCAACCGCCATTGCTGGCTGGACGAGCATCCAGAACATTGATGGTAGGCCGACGCTCGCGCAGGCGACCTATAGGCACATCTATACTGGTGGCACGGAGGGATGGGTTGCCACTAAGGGTAACGGCGATGATTATTCGGTTGCTGCAGGCACCGAGCCGATTGCTAGGCGCGTTGGCTACAACGGCGTTGCGGTGCGTGTCTATATCTGGATGGAAGGCACCGATGCGGATTGCGTTAACGGCAAGTCCATCGAGAACAGCCCGACGACCTATAACGTCAGCGTTAAACTCGCCGGTGTCGCAACGTCGTAATGCCGACGTTCGCTAAAATGCAGATAGCCAAGGGCCCACTTCGAAGGAAGTGGGCTCTTTTTCGTTTGGCGGTATCACTGTATCGGCGATAATGCGGGGAACTGTTCTTCCTGGAGGTTCCTTATGGACAGCATCGCTTCTAGCGTTCCGCTGATAACTCTGCCGAGTTTCGATCGTGCCTGTAGTCTTGTACCGTCTGAGTATGTCCAGGCCTGGGAGTGGTTCTTGCGCGAGGAACAGCGCGGCGAGTTGTGGAAGAACCTCCCGCATCGCACTAAACCCGAAAACCCTCAATATTCCAATCGCCTGACCATCAATTCAAAGCTTTTCCCGTTTCGCGCGATTCGGGTATCTATTGGCCAGGCCGCGGTCGCGTTAGGCATCCGAGTCAAAAGACTTTTGCGCTCTCGGTACATAACTCCACCAACGGCCCTTATTCCGATGTCCCGCCTCTCTATCTTGAGGATGGCACATGGGTATTCAAATATTCGTCGCAAAGCGCATCGGTCGAAAACTGGCGCGACCAGGACTACAACCAAAAGATGATCAACTGTATGGAGTGCGGTGTTCCCGTTGGTGTGTTCTTCGCAACGAGCGCTGGCTACAAGGTGCTGGGTCTCGCGTTCGTCGAACGCTACGAGCCCGAGAACAGTTGGTTTGTACTGCACGGCCCCGTCCATAAGGGTGGGCCCGACGCTCGTTTCTTCCCCGATATGAGCTACATGAAGGACGCTCCGGTCGCGGCGGAGTTTTCCGGCGCTCCAGCGAGCGACGATGAAAAGGTTCGCTATGCGCTGCGTCGCGAGCGAATCGGCCAGCAGCGTTTTCGCACTGAGCTCTTTGAGGCCTACACTGGTCGATGCGCCGTCTCGGGCTGCAACGTCAACGAAGCGCTCGAAGCCGCGCATATCGAGAACTACTCGGGTCCCAAGTCACAAGTTGTCAGCAACGGTATTCTGCTGCGTCGCGACCTGCACTCGCTCTTCGACGCTCATCTGATTTCGTTTGAGCTCGTGCGTGGCGACTATCAGCTGTGTGGGTCGTATCTTCTGCAGCATACGGACTATGCCGCGTTTGCAAGGTCGGTATTGCGCGAGCCGGATGAGCATCGCCTACGTCCCAATGCTCGGTTCCTCGAGGCTCACCGCGCCGAGTTCGATTTCTCGGAATCGCGCCGTCGGGCGGAAGCCGTTGCTCCGTATTAGTTAGATGCGGCCCGTCGCAACCCAATCATGTCGATTGATCGGATCGCGCCGTGCCGCATCGGGAGCTGCACGATCCTGCCATCCTCTCCTCAACAGCTAAAACGGAAAAGGGGAGACCATGGGATGGCGAAGCGATATCGCGCGAGGCGTGTACGGAAACCTACCGCGAGCGTTAATGGACCGGAGCCTGTTCCCGCTCGTCGAGGCCACCTGCAGCCAAATCTGCCTGCCTTGCCCTCGCTGCGGTGCAGACCTCCCATGCCTAGACATCAGTTTCATCGACACCCGCGACAAACATGCTGTCGACCCGCGGGCTCGAACAGGCCTGCGTCTCCCAATCTATCCTCAGCAATGCTCAATCTGCGGATGCGCCATTACCTATGACGATGCGGAGTCATAGCTTCGAAGACTGAATATCTAGTCGGGCAAACCCGGTGATTCGACATTTTCTGCGTTACACCAACAACTCAGCTACCTGCGCATACTCGATTTCCGAGGAATTTTACACTCGATTTTCGAGGAAGTTTGGACTCGATTTTCGAGTTTTGTCTTACAGGTAGATCCCCTCGAACAGGGCCTTGTGGAACTGGGTGTGGTGGTCGCGTGCCCAGGTGAAGAGCGCCTGGTCAAAGTCGCCTTGGCTGACGGGGATGCCATAGACGCCGGCGACTTCCACGCGCGCGAACTCCAGCGCGGGCAGCTTGTTGATGGCCGTGAGCGCAAACGGTGAGGTGGGCTCCTCGAACAGGTAATGGCTGCCTTGCAGCGCGCCGCAGCCGGTGCAGGTGCTGGCGAGCGATACGGTCTTGGTGGTGCGCGACGTTACGGGCTTATAGCCGCAGCGCTCGCGCAGGTAGTCGCGGATCTCGGCCGGCACGCAGCCCAGCGCGGGGACGATGGCTATGGCGTTGGCGCGGGCGGTGTCGATCGCGATGTGGCCCGCGTCGTCCATGGCGGACGCAGCGCTGGGCGTGGCCTTGCTGCCCGAGTCCTCGGCTGCCCAATACGGAATGCCAAAGGCTGCGACCGTTGTCTGCTCGTGGCACTTCCAACATTCGCGCTTGCCCAGCACCAGGTAGATGTAGGGCGCGCTGGGGTCGGAGCGATCCACGCCGGGCAGCCACGCGGCAAAGGGCTCGGGGTTGACGCCATCGGGCACGTACCAGATCTTCTTGGTCCGGTCCCACTTGGCGCCCAGGGCCTTGGCCTCGTCTTTGTGCGAAAAGGGAACATCGAGCTCGGTGCGCATGGCGGCTCCTTTGTGCGGCTTGCGGTGCATGTGCTCCAAGGATACCCCAGCGGCGAACGTCCGATGCATGCCGACGGAATTGCTGATGTTCTTGCTGTTGGCCGCGGCTGTTTGCAAACGCGACGGTGCCGTTGGGGCATTGCTATAAGTCAGCAAATGAGCAATTTGGCCGTCCAAGCAGTCGCAAAGCAAAATGGAAGTCCCGCGCCGTCAAGCAGTTTTGCCACTGCTGCACTACATAACGACAGTTAAACGCGGCAATTCGCTCTTGTACAGTCTTAACCGTGATCACACGTCATTAGTAGCTCAGAGGTTAGGGCGGTGACTGAATGGCTCGGTACAAAGGCGAGAATAGGGCATGGGAAGGAGCCGCTCGGCTGCTCGCAAATCCGGCGCGCGGACGTGAAGGTGTGCGAGACCCCCAAGCACGTGGCCGAGATCGGCGGGTGGAGCCTGCGCCAAGTCCAGAAGTGGTGCGCGGACGGGACGCTCCCCGCGATGATGATCGGCGGCACCTGGGCGATCAGCGGGCAGAAAACCTGCGACATGCTCGGCATTGAGGACTAGCGATGCCTATGGAAGCATTCAAGGAAAATGACACCGGTGGCCGTATACTTGGCGGCGGGGCCACCGGCGGCGAGTGGACAGGACGGGGGCCTGTCGTGGCTGCATCTTACAGCTCGGTCACGGGGAGCGCCGCCTCGCAGCTCGATTGCGGGGTGAGCCAGCATGAACGATAAGGAGAAGGCCGACTTGGCGTTCCTCTCTATGGAGCCGCCCAAGAACTACGAGACTTGGAAGAACATCGGCATCAGCTACGAGTCCGCTGGAGGCGACCACGACACGTTCCTCAGCTGGTGCTCCCACGACCCCGAGAAGTACGACGAGGCCGTTACCCGCAAGCTCTTCGAGCATGTGGACGAGGGCGGTAGGATCACGGCGGGCACGCTCTTCTGGCATGCGGCGAACGCAGGCTGAAAGAGCACGGGCGACCATACAAGCGGAGCGCTTTGCACGGCCTCCGGCGGCCAGGACCTCTCCGGATTGCCGTACTTGGAGCAGGCGATCAAGCAAATCGAGGCCAAGGCGTTTTACCTGCACTTCTGCTGTTTACGGGAAGCAAACAGCCGTTCGGTGACGTTTTCAAGCTCAGGTCTCCAATCCCTCTGATTGCTGCTAATCTATAAAGTTAGCGAGTTGAATTCTTTTCGAGTTTGTGACGCTCGCATACGGTCATTCTAGGACGCCGAAGGGGTGATTGCGATGAGCGTTGATAGTTCCACAGAGGATAAGGCTCAGAGCGCCTCCATTGGTGCTGTGGATTTGTTTTGCGGGGTCGGGGGCCTGACCTATGGTTTACGCACCGCTGGCATCGATGTGGTGGCTGGGTTTGACCTCGATTCCTCTTGCCAGTACGCCTACGATGCGAACAACGGCAAGGACAAGTTCATCTGCAAGAACATCGCCGAGGTCACCGGGGAGGAAGTCAAGGAGCTCCTGAAGGACTTTGACATCAAAGTCTTGGTAGGGTGCGCTCCTTGCCAGCCCTTCTCGAAGCACCGCAAGGACAAGAAGCATCGCGAGAAGCACAAGGACTGGGGGTTGCTTGCGCAGTTTGGGAGGCTTGTACGTGAAGTGCAGCCAGATTACGTGTCCATGGAGAACGTGCCCGAGCTCGAGAAGGAGAGCATCTTCTCTGGTTTCTTGAATACGCTTAAGGAGTCCGGATACTCGGTGGAATACAGCGTCGTAAAGGCTGAGGAGTACGGTGTGCCCCAGCATCGGCGGCGATTGATTCTGCTAGCTTCTAGAAATGGGTCCATCAGCTTGATTGACCCTACGAATGATAACGCTCATGCTGTTACGGTTCGGCAGGCAATAGGTGCGCTGCCTGCCGTGAGCGCTGGCGGCTCTTGCAGGGGGGACTCTCTGCAAACGGCGTCGGCGCTATCAGAACTAAACTTGAAGCGCATTAAGGCTTCGACGCCTAATGGCACGTGGCGAGATTGGCCTGAGGACCTGAGGCTTGATTGTCATAAAAAGGCTGCTGGCCAAACGTACCCTGCGGTCTACGGGAGGATGGCTTGGGACGAGACGTCTCCAACTATAACTACGCAGTTCTATATGTACGGTACGGGCCGGTTTGGGCATCCAGAGCAAAATCGAGCCCTAACCTTGCGTGAGGGTGCCGTCTTGCAGAGCTTCCCGCAGGATTACAAGTTCATTAGGCCTGGCGAGAAGATCAGCAAGAAAGCTGTGGCACGGCATATTGGAAACGCCGTGCCACCAAAGCTCGGCGAAGCGGTTGGCAAAAGCATAATTGCCGCTTGCGTACACTAGCCCTCTTCTGATTCGGTCATACCGCGCCGATATTCACCGGCGTTGAGGTAGGTCGAAACATCCTTGCGGAGCTGCATCAAAAATGAGTCAACATGATTGACTAGCTCCGCAAGCTCCGATGTTGTCACCTGATTGCTTGCTTCTGCAAACGAAATTGATCCATGAGCTAGGTCATTCCGTCGATTCTTGATGTCTTTAAGCTCGCTCTTAATCTCATCCCTCTTGCAGTTCGCTATATCATCATGAATCGATATTCCGTGGTCATCAAAGAGCTTGAGGATTTTGTCTGCATCTAGATTTCCACCGGCGATGGTGTTCCGAACGCTGAATTGAAGTACGTTATTTTTAACAGCATGATCAAGCAACCTCTTGCTTATGGACTCGGCGGTACTATTGCTGGCTTTTGGGTCGCTCAACCCGTTATACATTTGGGTATGGTGCCAAATCGATTGAAGCTTTTCGGAAACCTCAGCGTAGCCGCAACCCTCGTCCTTTACTCTGTCGTAAATCGCCTGCATGAGATTAGTGACTGAGTACTCAATGATGTTGTAGATCATAAGCTTGACGTTGGAGCGGATGACACTGGAAACGAGGGTCACATCTGGTGTCGATGAGGGCAGGCCACTGGGATTTGCCTTTTCAGCGATTTCGTACGCTCCTCGCATTACAGCATTGTAGCGCACGCCCTCTGCACCTTGGTCAAGCGAATCGAGCAGGGTCGCGAGCGTAATCATGCTCTTGGTCTCACCAAGGCGGTCGTTGTAGACCTCTTCGTACCCCAAGTTGAAGTCATTGGAATCCATAAGGTTTACCGCTCCACCTTCAGCTTGTTGGCAACGAAATCAATGCGAGCTTTCAACTTGGCCTTTACGTTTGCCGAGTCTGACCGCACAAGGGTCTGGAACTCTTCGCAATCAACCCAAGACATGTCTTTGCGCGAAAGGTCCTTGTCCTCCGACAACGCCACGGCAACGCCGACCGCAATAGCTTCGAAACGCGCATGAGGAGTCGTTTTTCCTGTCGGTGTCTTTTTGAAACCCCTGTCTCCCAAGCACTTCTCAACATATTCCAACATTTCTTTGAAGCGAGCGACGAGTTCATTGCGCTTGTCAGGTGACTTGGCAAGCTCGATGTTCATGCGATTCGTGTATTCATCCAGGTAACTAGCAACGCGGTCTTTGTAACCCTCGAAATCTGGGTAGCCGTCTGCATAGGCGAAGAAACGAGTGACAAGTTCCATGTCATCGTAGTGTTTGCGCGCCGTCTCGCTTAACGGGGCAAGTTTTATAAAGAGCGGATCTTTGGAGAGCTCGCTTACTAGTTTTGTAAAATCGCCGCCCATGGAGCCACGGCGAATTTCTTGCGATTTGAGCTGCTTGCCCGATGAATTGATACGACGAAAAATCTCCTGTCGGACGTCAAAGGTGGTCCCTTCCTCAAGGTAAACCACTCGAAAGCTCGCGTTATCGAATCTTCTTTGTACTTCTATGGGAAGTTCTGAATAGGTCTTTCCGTTGACAGATGTAAGGATGTCTAGATTGCACAAGGTTAAATCGCCTCTGGCAAAGTTCACCAAGGCGTTCATCCTTTGCGCTCCATCAACGATTTCCGTTCTGCCATCTTCAGCATCGGCAAAGAACATGTAGGGAATGGGCAGGCCAATTAGCACAGACTCAATAAAGTAGCTGCAGTCAACGTCCGTCCAGACGAAGTTCCGTTGATAGTCAAGCGGAATGTAGAATGCATCAGCATTGAACTTATTGATGAGGTATTCCGCAACGTATTCGCGAGTGCTGAATCGCACATCCTTTTTCTTGTCGCGAATCTGTTCGGAAATCTCGATCGTCTCACTTTGTTGATCAGTCAATCGCCTTCACCTCAATCTATAGCAGGACGAAGCCAACTTAGGTCTGACTGGCTGTGGGATGTGAAGTCCTTTCCCATAACCAATGCTGCACTCTAATGATACCAGCAGATGCCTGGCATTAGAGTCGTGCCCCTCTGCCACTTTGTGACGCCCGTCTAGGCTGTTCGTATCGAGTAACTGGGCGGGCGCCTTGTTGTGCCTGCCGCGATTTGAAAGCAGGATACATGGACGGTGAGACTCATGGCGACGAGGCGGCGAAGGTCGAGCTCGCGGAAGGGCAAGAGGACGCGAGGTCGGCAGAGGTGGCGGACACCCTTCGCTCGGAGATCGAAGCGGTGGAGGGCGCAGCAGCCGACGAGCGCGTGGAGTACTGAGCTCAGGCTCGCTGGGGCGCGGAGCGTCAAGGCCGCGCGTGCCCTTCTCGACGAACACGGGGGCGACGTGGGCGCGCTCAAGGAGGCGGAGCCCTGGCTCTTCTCGGTCCCCCCGCGCCCGCTGGGACCACGGGGCTGCCAAACGCGGGAGCCGCTGTTTGTGTCGACGACAAACTGAACATTGTGGCGCGACCAAATTGAGCACTTTGGCAAACACGCCGCGTTAACCTATCCCACCGCCTTGCCGAGCATGAGCGTCGCCTCCATACGGTGACTCGTGCCGGTGAACTCGACCAGGCGGCCGTGGTGGACGATGCGGTCGATCATCGCCGCCGCCATCTTGTCGTCCCCCAGGACCGTGCCCCACTTGCTGAACTCAATGTTTGTGGTGATGACCAGGCTGTGTCTCTCGTAGCAGTCCGACACCCCCTGGAACAGCAGCCTCGCGCTGTCGAGGTCCAGCGGCACGTGGCCGAACTCGTCCAGGATGACCAGGTCGTTTCTGGCGATGTCCCTCATCGCCGCCTCCAGCGAGTGCTCGCGCGCCGCCTTTTGGGATACATTTGGGATACAGCGCTATATACAAGAAACCGGTCTACCGCATTTTCGCAGGTAGACCGGTTGAACATTTGGTGGGCGTTAGAAGATTTGAACTTCTGACCTCTTCCGTGTCAGGGAAGCGCTCTCCCCCTGAGCTAAACGCCCGATCAAGGGTGCGCGAGTGCGCAGGAAATAATATAACGGAGCTCCCACCCGGTGGCAAGAACTATTTTTTAAAAAGCGGCGATTTGTGGCCCTATCCGCCCCGATGCAGTGCGAACAGCACGCGGAAAGTCGCGTTTGTACCCCCGATGAACTGCACATTCGCGTAAAATAACTCCATTATGGGCAAATGGTGTCCAGGTAGTTTACAACGCGGCAAATGGGGGAGGGGCATGTCGGACGCGCGTTCGCTGCAAAAACAGTTCAATCGCATGCTCGCCACGTTGCTGGTGGCCCTTGCTGTTGCCGGAGCTGTAACGTACGCCTGGTACATCTACAACGCCAACCGCCATATCACCGACGTCAAGATGGCCGCGGGCACGGGCGTTACCTTCCTTATCTCCAACGAGTACGACGGCGAATACAAAACCAATGCCGGCCTGAACTTTGCGGGCCTGCTCGATCCCGTCTCGACCGACAACGTGCTCAACGGCTTCCAAAAGGTAACGGGCTTTACCGGCGGAACCACGCAGGACTCGCTGTTTGCCAGCGTGTTTGGCACGGCCGAGCATTCCGACTACTACAAGACCTCCCTGTACCTGGCCACCAACTCGGCCGCGACCGACGTGTACCTGTCGGGCATCGACTTTACCGAGCAGGATCCGGCAAACCCCATCTCCACCGCCCTGCGCGTGGGGCTGGTTGCCTATGCTCCAGGGCAGGGCGATACCGTTACGGGCCAGTACGTCTTTGAGGTCTCGGGCGAGCACAACCCCCAGGCGCGCTACAACACACTCGATGGCAAGGACGCCGGCGAGAACGAGCAGAACCACCTGGTGCTCGACAGCAGCCGCTCCGATGGCGCCACGGTCCACTTTGACCAGCTGACCAGCGCAAACTTCTGTGACTACAACGAAGACACCGGCGTCGTGAGCCTCAAGGAGGCCACGACCAAGATCTGCAGCCTGCCCGCTGCCGCTAAGGGCACCAACCGCAGCACGCCCGTGCGCGTGGATGTGTACGTGTGGCTGGAAGGCTGCGACCCCGACTGCACCAACAACCTGGCCGCCACCAGCCTGCAATCGCTGGCGCTGCGCTTTGCCGGCAAGCGTTCGTAAGGGGGCCGGGGATGAGTACATCGAACATCAAAGACATCCTAAGCTCGCGCCGCCGCATGGTTGCTGCGGCCGCATGGATGCTGGTGCTGGTAGCTGCCCTGAGCGCCGCCACCTACGCCTGGTTTAGCAACTCGCGCTACACCAACGTGACGCCCGTGGCGCATACGGTAAGCGACGAGAGCTCCGACCTACAGATTGGCCTTTCGGCCAACGGGCCCTGGGACACGACGGCCACGCTTGCCGCCGCCGACAAGACGCTCTATCCCATCTCGACGTCAGACCTTTCCCGCTTTTGGCGCGGCACGTTCCAAAACGCCGCGGGCATCACGACCGACTACGCCGACTGCACCGCGCAGCTGGACGACTATGCCCTTTCGGGCACGCTGTACCTTAAGGGCGGCGACAGCGCGCTCAACGTGTACCTGTATCCGGGCCAGATGAGCGTGACGAGCGACCCGCAGCTGCTGGCCGCACTGCGCCTGGGTCTTGTGATCACGACCCAGTCGGGTACGCAGACACACATCTTTACCTGCGACGACCTGGGCAGCACCGCGGGTGCCACCAGCAGACGTACCACCGCGCAAGACGGCGTTGTCGTGGCAGCGGGCGCCTCGGGCTGGACCTATACCGCTGACCCTGCGCGCGCCATAAGCGCCTACAGCATGGACGGCACCGGTGACACGCCCACGGCGCGCGCGGGCGCCGCGCCCATCTGCACGCTGGCCGCCAACGAGGTGGCAAGCGTTCGCTACGTTGTGTACATGGAAGGCTGCGACGCCAATTGCATCGACGAGGCCCAAGCCCGCGATGTGGTGCTGCAGCTTGCCTTTGCTGCGGCCAAAGCATAAGGGGGCGAGCGACATGAAAGATCAGAAGCACATGCCAGCAGATAGCTGCGAGGCCAAAACCCAGAGTGAGAGCCCCGCGGCCCCCTCCAGCGTAGCCGCCGAACGCCAGGTCCTCGAGGGCGCCGCCGCCCGCCGCCACGCCCGCCGCGCGCGTGCCTACATCGCGCTCGTTATGGTGGCGCTCGCCGCTACTTTGGGCGTCGCGACCTACGCCTGGTTTACCAATAACATGAAGGTCAACACCAACTCGGTGAGCGTGCACAGCGACACGTCCAAGCTGGTGCTGGAGTTGGGTGACGCCGATCGCGGCAGCTGGTCGCAGCAGGGCGATGTTTCCCTAACTTCCAATGCGACCGGCGCCGTGACGCTCTACCCGGTCTCGACCTTTGACCTCAACGGCTTTGCTGCCTGCGCGCAAAACAACTCTGTCGGCAATGCCACAGTGTTTGAGCAGGCAAAAGACAACGGTTCCGCGTTTTATCACGGTTGGATTGACCTGCGCCCCACCATTACCGGAACGGGCGCCAGCAAAGTAAAGGGTAAGGTCAACCTGTATCTGGCCGAATCGCTGGTCCCACAGGGTGCCGATGCCGAGCTGCTGCGCGCAGCCCGCGTGGGCATAAAGATCTCGAGCGGCAGCCAGGTGCTCGCCACCAACATCTTTGAGCTCGACGGCTCCGACGGTGGTCATCGCGACGAGCACCCCGCGACCGCGCCTACGGGCCTGGCGGGCTACACCGAGGGCATGCTCCTGGGTTGGCAAAACGGCCAGCTTGCTTGCGGTGCCAACGTAACGCAGGACCCGGCCGCCTTTACGCTGGACACGAGCGAGACGGCCACGCGCCCGCAAAACACGCTTGCCACGCTGGGGCTTGGCCAGGCCTATCGTCTGGATATCTATTACTACATCGAGGGTACCGACCCCGATAGCGCCGACTATCTCTATCAAGATCCGGGCACCTTGCACCTGGCGCTCTTTGCGACCTTGGATGGTGAGGCGTAATGGCACGCATCATGCCCGACGACCGTCGGCCCATCGCCAACGGCGCCCAGACACAAGCCGCCGCGCCCACCGACACCGACCTGCGCCGCAAGCTCACCACCACTGTGGTTCTGGTGCTGTTTGCGCTGGTGGCGATAGCCATGGCAACGTTTGCCTGGTTCTCCATCGCCGATAGCGCCAAGACCCGCATGCTCATGATCGACGCCAACGCCGACGGTTCGCTGCGCTTTGACCTGGACGAGCACGCTACGTTCGACGAATACGTGCACAGCCTGGGCTTTGACCAGATCTCGGCGCGTATCGCCAGCGAAAAGGGCGTGGACATCGATGTGTCCAAGCTCAAGCCCGTCACCACGAGCGACTATCAGACCTTCACCTTCGAGGACGGTTCCACCGCCGATCCCGCCACCGGCGCCTACCTGGAGTTCACGCTGCACTTTATGAGCAGCACGGACCTGCGCGTTCGCCTGACCGGGCAGGATGGCGACGGCGGCGTGTCCGGCACGCGGTTTAGCTCCGACACGCAGGGTATGGCCAGCGCCATGCGCATGAGCTTTACCGCCGACGGCCACACCTGGGTCTACAACCCCAACGGGGGCGGGGGCTCGTCCGGCGCGGCCACCGTCTTTGGGCTCGACTCGGGTGCTGCCACCGCGGCCAGCGATATGTTCGACCTGATAAAAGATACGGATAAGCCGGTAACCGTTCGCATATGGCTCGAGGGAACGGACCCAAATTGCACTAATATGCTAAAGGGAGCTAACTATTCAGTATCGATGCGCTTTGAAGGCATCGAGGAACAGTAGATATGCACGGCGGCCGCCCGGTCGCGCACGACCTAGACAGACACGGTAGTAAGGGACATCATGCAATCTGTTAAAAAAGTCGCATCCATCGCGCTGAGCGTCGTCATGTGGATCATCATCCTGGTGGCGGCCCTGTATGCGTTTACCACGCTCGCCACGCGCGAGGACGGCAGCGTCTCTGACATCGCCGGCTTCACCCCGCTCGCCGTGCAGTCCGACTCCATGGCGCCCACGTTTAACAAGGGCGACCTCATCTTCATCAAAAAGTGCGACACCTCCAAGCTCGAGGTGGGCGACATCGTGACGTTCCATACCATCATCGACAACGAGTACGCGCTCAACACGCACCGCATCGCCGCCATCGACGAGGTCAACGGCATGCGCAGCTTTACCACCAAGGGCGACAACAACGACGTGGCCGATACGCACATCATCAGCGACGGCGACATCGTGGGCAAGTACCTGTTCGCGTTGCCGCAGATGGGCAAGGTCATGGACTTCCTGTCCAGCTCCATGGGCTTCCTCATTGTGATCGTGCTGCCCATGCTGCTGTTCTTTATCTACCAGGTGTATCACCTCATCGTGGTGGGCATGAACCTCAAGCGCGCTATGGCCGAGGAGGACCGCCTGGCCGCCGCGGCCGCCATCGTGGACGCCGAGGGTAAGGGCGCTGCTGCCACCGTCACGGCCGATAACGCCGCCGAGCAGCTCGCCCAGGCCGAGGCCAAGCTCGAGGAAGCCCGTCGTCTGAAGGCCGAGGCCGAGGCGGCGATGAGCGCGTCCAAGCAGGAGGGTACCGACGGTGAGTGAGTTTCTGGGATTTGCCTGGGAGCTGTTGGCAAAGGTCGTCTACAACGTCGTTGCCGTCGTGAGCTCCATCCTTAACCTGCTGGTGTTTGGCTGGGTTGAGTACTTCAACATCTTTATGACCTACTTCACCACGTTTGACCTGGTGGGCAAGATCGGTGCAGTCATTCTGTTTGCCATGCTCATCGCGGTTCCCGTGCTGATCGTGGCCATTCTGGTCCACCGCTACCGCATCAACCGCCGCCTGCATCGCGACGACACGTCCAACAAGGCGCTCTATCGCGAGATCGGCCGCCTCAACAAGCAGGTGCTCGACCTCATGGACGAGAAGAACAAGCTGCTGGCGCTCAAGGTCAATGCCATGGGCGGCACCAAGCAGATTCCGTACGTGGGCGCCTCGGCCCTGGCCGACGATCACCTGCCCACGGTGGGCAACGTGGTGGGCGCCGCCGCGGGTGCGCCTGCGGCCGAGGGCGCCACGGCCGCCGTGGTATCGGGCAACGCATCGCTCGCGCTCGATGGCGCGGGCGTTAAGGACGCCGCGGCCGCCATGGCCAAGGCCACCGTCGAGGCCAAGACCCTTGCCGAGGAAAAAGAGATCGCCCAGGCCAACCGCTTCCCCAAGCTGTCCCTTGTGGACCTTAAGTACCGCGACTGGGAATCGCCGGTCTACGACGATGCCATCTCGCTGGAGGACTTTGTCGACAGCTTCCGCGCGTTCGCCTGCAGCCAGATGAAGCTCTACTACACGCCCGAGGTCATCCGCCGCTTTGTGGCCGGCATGGCCGCCTCCAAGCTACTGATCTTGGAGGGCATCTCGGGTACCGGTAAGACCTCGCTGCCCTACAGCTTTAGCCGCTACCTGGACAACCCCGCGACCATCGTGTCGGTGCAACCGAGCTTTCGCGATCGCACCGAGGTACTGGGCTACTTTAACGAGTTTTCCAAGCGCTTTAACGAGACCGAGTTCCTCCGCGCCGTGTACGAGGCGGGCTTTCGCCAGGACCCGTCCATGATCGTGCTCGACGAGATGAACCTCGCCCGCGTGGAGTACTACTTTGCCGAGATCCTGTCGGTGCTCGAGATGCCCAGCCACGACGAGTGGGTGCTCGATCTGGTGCCTACCCAGTGGGCGGCCGACCCCAAGGGCCTGCACGACGGCAAGCTCACCATCCCCGACAGCCTGTGGTTCATCGGCACGGCCAACAACGACGACTCCACCTTTACCATCACGGACAAGGTGTACGACCGCGCAATCCCCATTGAGCTCAACGAGCGCGCCGACGCGTTTGAATGCGAGCCGCACGAGCGCGTGCACGTGACGGCCGAGCATCTGCAGTATCTGTTCCAAAAGGCCAAGGTCGAGTACGTGATCGACGACGAGCTGCTCGAGAAGATGCACAAGCTGGACCAGTACCTGCAGACCCGCTTTAAGCTGGCCTTTGGTAACCGTATCATCAAGCAGATGTACGACTTTATCCCCGTGTACGTGGCATGCGGCGGCACCGAGCTGGGCGGCATGGACTACATCATTGCCCGCAAGGTGCTCAAAAAGTTTGAGTCCATGAACGTGAGCTTTGTGCGCGACGAGATGAAGGGCCTGATCGAGTACATCGAGAAGACCTTTGGCGAGGGCGGCCTGCCCGATTCCGTCATGTATCTGCAGCGGATCCAGAACTTCTACTAATGCCGTAAGCGCGGGGCGTGGGACAAGACAATCAGTAGCGTTTGCCCTACATGATGTCGCCCCGCCCCTTACCAATCGATCCAACCTATGGAGTAACCCATGTCCGAGACCATTCAGGACCTCTATACCAGCTTCTCCGAGCAGATGGAGCCCATCCAGGAGGACAGCCGCTACTTCCGCTATCTGTTTGAGATGGCGCAGGCCTCGGGCACCACGATCGAGCAGCAGCGCGAGGAACTCGTCAAGGTGGTGGATGAGGAGTGGATCAGCATGATCGAGGACTCGCTCGACGCCATCAACACCATCATCGAAAATCCGCGCCGCTTTATCACCACCGAGGAAGAGGTGGTGCCGGTCTCGCTCGCCAAAAAGATCAGCGCCGACAGCGTCCGTCACCTGAGCCAGAACACGCAGTTTTTGGCGCCGAGCGACGATGGCGGCGTCCATCCCACGCGCATCCTCAACGTCAGTACCGTCGAGACGTACGACCTGTACGAGAACCGCTTTATCTACCACCTGATTCAGCGCCTGCTGACGTTTGTAGACAAGCGTACCGACGTGATCTTCTGGTCGACGGGCAACGAGATCCGCAACCGCTTTAAGATGCACAGCAAGATCGACGACGCGTACGAGGAGATTGAGTACAACGTCGAGATGACGGTCAAGAACCGCCAGAGCTTTGCCGAGAACGATGCCGACAACATGGACGTCTTTATGCGCATCGACCGCGTGCGCCGTCTGGTCATGGCGCTGCGTGGCGCGTCGTTCTGCCAGATCATGAACGGCTGCAGCGCGGTCCGCAGCCCCATCCAGCGCACCAACCTCATCATGAAAGACCCCAACTACCGCAAGTGCTACCAGCTGTGGCAGTTTATGGAGCGCTACGACAAGGTGGGCTACAACATCGACGTGCAGCAGCAGGCGCTGGCGTTCGATGACGAGTACATGGTGCAGATGTACACCAACCTCATTAACAACTACACCGTCTTTAAGAGCCTGACCGACGACGAGCGCAACCTTCAGGAGCTCGAGAATGTGCATCCCGAGCCGGTGGCGCCCAAGTTTATTAAGGAGATTAAGGAGGCGCAGGTCGATAGCCCCGACCTGCCCGATGTCGAGGTCCGTCGCGTGTTTGTGGAGGAGGTCACGCAGGCCCAGCTCGATGCCGAGCAGGCGCTGGCCGAGGCTCGCGAGCAGATTGAGGAGCTGCAGGGGCAGGTCAAGTCTTGGAAGGTTCAGACCCATGCGCTGACCGATGAGCGCGACGACTTGGCCGACGAGCTGGACGAGGCAAAGACGCGCGAGCTGGCGCTGACGCAGCGCGCACAGATTGCCGAGGCCGATGTCGAGGAACTGCGTGCCTCGCTGGAGGATGTCGAGGCCGGCAAGAAGGCTGCCGAGGATGCTGCGGCAGAGGCGCGCTCGACCGCAGCGGCGCAGCTTGAGCAGATACGCGCCGAGGCCGATGCCGAGGTTGCGGCCGCAGAGCAGGCGGCCGCCGAGCAGGTTGCGCAGGTTAAGAGCGATTCCGCTGCAGCTCTGGCCATCAAGACGGCGGCCGATGCCGCCGAGCTGCAGGCCGCCAAGGACGCCGCCGCGGCTGAGCTTGCCGGCGTGCGCGAGGCATCTGCCAAGGAGGTGGCTGCACTGCATGCCAAGCTGGACGCCGCCCAGCTGCAGATCGAGGAGGTGCAGCTGACGGCCGAGCGTGATGCCCGCGCCGCGGCCGAGGCGGCCGACGCCGCTGTTGCTGTGGCGGAGCAGAAGCTCGCCAATACCGTTGCCGCGGCCGAGGAGAAGGTTTCCGCTGCTCAGCAGGCCGCCGATGCCGCGATCGATGCCGCCCGCGCGGCCGCCGATTCTGCCGTCGAGCGGGCTGCGATGGACGCCAGCGAGAAGGTCGCCGCAGCCGCTGCCGAGCGCGATGCTGCCACGCGTGCCGCCGAGGAGGCCCGTGCCGACGCCGATGCGCGTATCGCCGCGGCCGAGCTTGAGGCAGGGGAGCGCATCGAGCAGGAGGTTGCCGACGTCCGCGCCGCTTGCGAGCACGAGCTCGAGGCCGCCCGCGCGGAGATGCAGCAACGCTTGGACTCGTTGGCGCATGAGCTGGAGCAGGCCGAGCGCGATCGCGCCCGTGCCGAGCGCCGTGCCGAGGGCAACAGCCTGTCGCGCTATCTTCTGGCCCGCCTGCGCGGCGAGGCTGGCGAGCCGGCTGCGGGCGCCGAGGGCGACGCTACGGCTTCTGCAGAGGACGCCGCCGACGCTGCACTTTCCGCAAAGGACGCCGACAAGTGATGAAGCACGTGCTTCGCGTGATCAACGTGCTGGCGACCGTGGTGATCCTGGTCGCCTTTGTGGTGCTGCTGCGCACGGTGTTCACGCCCGCCGGCGAGATTCCCACCATTATGGGCTACGGCTTTATGCGTACGCTGACCGGCTCGATGGAACCGGCGATTCCCGTGCATTCGTTTATCGTCGTCGATACCGACAACAGCCAGGTCTACCAGGTGGGCGATATCATCACCTTCCATTCGTCCGATGATGCGCTGGAGGGTTCGCTCAACACGCACCGCATCGTATCCGTGGAGACCGCGTCCGACGGCTCGCCGGTCTACCACACCAAGGGCGACGCCAATCCGGTCGAGGACGCCGCGCCCGTGCCCGCCGCCGAAGTGGTGGGCCGCGTGGTCTTTGTCTCGGCAGGCCTGGGCGTGGTGGTCTCGTTGCTCACCAACCCGCTGCTGTTCTTCCCGCTTATCGTGGTGCCGCTGATCGTGCTGCTGGTGCTCGAGATCCGCCATATGGTCAAAACCACACAAGAGGTGGCGCGCGCCGAGGACGAGGCCGCCCTGCGCGCAGCCGTGGAGCAGATTCGCGAAAAGCGTCGCCGCGAGCAGGAGGGCCAGGACAGCGCCAAGGAGCAGAGCGACGGCGAGCATACCGATGGAAGCGTGGAAGCCGATCCCGGCGCCCTAGACGATTCCAGCCACTCGGCATAGCTCTTCGGTGCCCTTAGTCCCTGCAATTTGGATGCTCATAGATGTTCCGAATCGTCTGCTTTTTCATGCCGATATTCGTGCTACAGTTTGAGCGCTTTGTTGCCAATTGATTTCGGGGGAGTGGAATGGAGCAGGAGCGCACAGTTCAGTGTGCACGCAAAAAGACTTCGGTACCGATGACGGCGGCGTCCGATTTTGTCGTGCCCGAGGGAACTGACGAGCTCAGCCGCAACACCCGTCGCGCCTGGCGCGACCGTCTCAACGACGCCCAGACGCGCAAGATGATTACGGGCGTTTTGGCCACGCTGGTGGGCGGCTCGTTTTGGGGTTTCTCGGGTACCAGCGCGAGTTTTTTGTTCGATACCTACCATGTCGATACGCTGTGGCTTATGAGCATACGGCAGATTCTCGCCGGCCTGCTCTTTATGGCTGTGGTTGTCACGCGCGACAGCGCACGCCTGGTCAAGCTTTGGACGACGTCCGCTGATCGCAAGCAGCTGCTGCTCTTTACCGCTTTTGGCCTGCTCTTTAACCAGTTTTGTTATCTTTCGGCCGTGCGCCTGACCAATGCTGGAACTGCGACGGTGCTCCAGTGCCTGCAACTGGTCATCATTATGGGCTACACCTGCGTGATCGACCATCGCATGCCTCGCGTGCGTGAGGCCGTTGGCATTGGGTTGGCCCTGGGCGGCACCTTTTTAATCGCTACCGGCGGCGACCCGACCAGTCTGAGCATATCGCCGCTTGGCCTGGTCGCAGGCCTTATGTGTGCGGTTAGCGCCGCCTGTATGGCGGTGATTCCCGCCAAGATTCTGCCCGAATACGGCAGCCCTATTGTTACAGGCTCGGCTATGCTTACGGCTGGTGTCGTTTCGAGCGTCTTTGTGCAGCCGTGGGCTCATATGCCGGCCCTCGACACTGCTGCCGTCGAAGCGCTCGCGGTGTTTGTGATCGTGGGCTCTTTCCTGGCGTATATGCTCTATATGCAGGGCGTCAAGGATATTGGCTCCGTACGCGCGAGTCTCATCGGAACTGTGGAGCCGGTCTCGGCAACCATTACCAGCGCCGTTATGCTGGGCACGGTGTTTTTGCCGACCGACTTGATTGGCTTTGTCATGATCATCGTGATGATGTTCCTGACGGTATAGCTTACGCCGCTGCCTAGATGGACACGGTGTTGCACCACAATTCCGCGAATTGGTGCCTGCATCTGGAGTTTAACTGACGATGCCAAATATGTCATAAACTAATAGCGTTATTGACTTTTAGCATTGCGAGGACTCCTCTATGGCTGGTAACCACTTTAAGAACGGCGACGGCGAGCGCCCTGCAGTTCCGCCGCGTTCAAATGGGACTGGAAACGCTGGCGTACCGAGTGGATCCAGCCAAAACGGTGCTGGCAACCGTACGTCTCCGGGCGAAACGGCGATGTTTGCCGCTCTGTACGAACAGTCTCAAAAGGCAAAACAGGCTGGTCGCGTAGGCAGGCAGGCATTTCCGGGCGGGGCGGGCTCTGCGGCTTCGTCGGACGGGGTCCGTCCGGCGCCAACGGGCGGTGCGAATGTCGCCGGCCCCACTGGCCCCGCTAACAACGCTCATCGCGCCCACAACGCCAGCCCCATCAACTCTGCTAATCCCGCCAATAGTGCTTCTTCTGCTGGGGACGCAGGGCTTACGGGTAACCTAGGCACTATCTATACGGGCGCTTCCGAAACCGGCACGTTTGCCCGTCTCGATGACGACGGTGCCGAGTTTAAGGGCTCGGGCTCTAAAGAAGATTATTACGATTTTGGCTTGAACTACGGCGGTGATTCCTCGACGAGCCCGACCTCGAACGGCCTGGTTCGCCATCGCCATCGCAAGGGCGAGCGCAAGAACCGCCGCGTTTCGGCTATTGTCGCTGCCATCGTCGCGGTGGTTCTTGTCGCTTTTGGCGTGAGTGGCTTCATGCTGTTTAACTCGGCAAAAACCGTGAAGAGCCAGGCAAAGGAAACTGTCGAGATCGTCGGCGGCCTTAAGGACAAGGTCACGTCGGGCGATTTTTCGACCCTGCCCGACGATGCGAAAAAGATCGACGAGCTCTGCAGCAGCATGAAGAAGGAGACCTCGAGCCCGGTGTGGACGATGGCCTCGTTCATTCCGGTGTACGGCAGCGATATTAACGCCGCCCGCACCATGGTCGATGCTCTGTCCGATGTTTCGAGCGGCGCGCTGGTCCCCATGGCCGATAATCTCGCTCAGGCAACGCCCGGCAAGCTGTTCCAGGACGGGACAATCAACGTGTCCGCGCTGCAGGCGGTCGCCGATTCGCTCTCCGATAGCTCGAAGGCGTTCAAGAGCGCCAACAAAAAGGTGCAGAGTATTGGCGATACGCATATCGCCCAGGTGACCGAGCTGGTCGATAAGGCAAAGGACGGCTTTGCCACCCTGAACGGTGCGGTCGACGCGGCGGAGAAAGTCGCCCCCGTTCTGCCCCAGATGCTCGGCGCCAACGGCCAGACGCGCAACTATCTTGTGTATGCCATGAACAACGTCGAGATTCGTGCTTGCGGCGGTTTTGGTGGTTCGCAAGGTTTGATTTCAGTTACCGATGGCCAGATGTCGATCGGTGACTTTGTTCCATGTATTGCGCGCAGCAAAGACGAGGCGGTTGAGAGCGTCGACGAAGAGGACGAGGCACTGTTTGGTGACCACAGCAACCTGTACAACTCTGGTAACGCGTATTCGCCCGATTGGCCCCGCAACTCGCAGCGTGTTGCCGCGCTGTGGAAGTCCCAGTATGGGCAGGACGTTGATGGCGTTGTCGGCATCGATCCGGTGTTCTTGCAGTACCTGCTGGGCCTTGTCGGTAATGTCTCACTGCCCGATGGTACGGTCGTCGACGGTACCAACGCGGCGAAGGTTCTCATGCACGATGTGTATTGGAACTATCCGGTCGAAGAATCGGACGGCATCTTTGCATCTGTTGCCAGCGCCGCCTTCGACAAGATTCTCGGTGGCATCGGTGACGTCGACGTTACGAAGCTTGTTGGTGCATTCGAGCGCGGTGCCGAAGAGGGCCGTCTGATTGCTTGGATGAGAAACGATGATGAGCAGAATGCCATCAAGGAGACAGGCATTGACGCTTCGCTGCCCGATCCGGATGATCCGAGTGCCGATCCCGTTGCCGGCGTTTACTTTAACAACCTGAGCTTCTCCAAGCTCGACTGGTATCTGAACGCCGACACGCAGATTGGCCAGGGCGTGAAGAACGGCGACGGCACGTGCTCCTATCGCATCACCGTTACCCTGACGAACATCATGACGCAGG
>OLNJ01000823.1_pt1 | contig 21412 bp, 19 predicted proteins | sample 1672191 | NCBI WGS metagenome assembly OLNJ01 (sample SAMEA3136657, study PRJEB25190) | human gut metagenome | biome: human gut; feature: human-associated habitat; material: faeces | place: Austria | collected 2013 | reverse complement strand
TGTTCACCAGCAACGGCTTTCTTAATATTCCCAGATTCATTCATATTAAACACTAATAATTCAATATCATTATCCATACATAAAGAAGCCGCTGTTGAATCCATAACTTGTAATCCTTGATTTAATACTTCTAAATACGTTAATTCATCGTATTTAGTTGCTTTTGGATTATAACGAGGATCATCGTTATAAACTCCATCAACACCGTTTTTAGCCATTAAAATAGCATCGGCATTAATTTCAGCCGCACGAAGAGCAGCCGTTGTATCTGTTGAGAAATAAGGGTTCCCTGTTCCTCCACCAAAAATCACGATACGTCCCTTTTCTAAATGGCGAATAGCACGACGTCGGATATATGGCTCAGCAATTTGATTCATATGAATTGATGTTTGTGTACGCGTTTGAATTCCACAAGCTTCTAAAGCATTTTGTAAAGCTAAGGCATTCATAACTGTCGCTAACATCCCCATATAGTCAGCACTTGAGCGTTCCATCCCCATTTCACTAGCCGTTTTACCACGCCAGATATTTCCTCCACCTACAATAATGGCAATTTCTACACCAGTTTCGTAAGCACTTTTAATTTGTAAAGCAATTTGTTGTACAGTTTCGGCATCGATACCAAACCCTTTTCCTCCAGCTAAAGCTTCACCACTAAGCTTTAAAACAACACGTTTATATGCAGACATTACGGCACCCACTTTCTCATCCTTTTATATCCAAAGCAAGGGACACAGTGCTGTGTCCCTTAAATATGAATCGTAATTATGCGCGAACTTGGCTCATTACTTCTTCAGCGAAGTTTGCAACAACTTTCTCAATTCCTTCTCCAACTTCTAAGCGGATGAATGATTTGATAGTTGATCCGTTGTTTGCAGCAAATTTAGCAACTGTTACATCACCATCTTTAACGAATGGTTGTTCTAACATACATACATCTGCTAAGAATTTGCGGATACGACCTTCAACCATTTTTTCAACGATGTTAGCTGGTTTTCCTTCATTTAATGCTTCTTGAGTTAAGATTTCACGTTCTTTAGTAACAACTTCAGCTGGAACTTCTGATTGTGTTAAGTATTGAGGGTTGATTGCAGCAGCATGCATTGCAGCATCTTTAGCTACTTCTTCTTTACCTTCAACTACTGTTAACGCAGCAATACGTCCACCCATGTGTAAGTAAGATCCGAAGAATTCATTATCTGCTTTTTCAACAACTGTTAAACGACGTAAAGTGATTTTTTCTCCGATTGTTGAAGTTGCTTCGATTAACATTTCGTTAACTGTTACTCCATCAACAGCGATTTCTAATGCTGCTTCAACTGAAGCTGGTTTGTTAGCTACTAAGATTTTTCCTAATTTATCTAATAAAGTTAAGAATTGCTCATTTTTAGCAACGAAGTCTGTTTCAGAGTTTAATTCGAAAATAACTGCTGTATTTCCATCGATAGCTACTGAACATAATCCTTCAGCTGCAACACGATCAGATTTTTTAGCTGCTTTAGAGATTCCGCGCTCACGTAACCAATCGATTGCAGCTGACATATCTCCATTTGTTTCTACTAATGCTTTTTTACAATCCATCATACCTGCACTAGTTTTTTCACGTAATTCTTTAACCATAGCTGCTGTAATTGCCATTATGATTCCTCCTAGTTTTATCTCAATTTAGAGTAAGCTTATATATGCATCCTCTTGATAATAACAAAAAAACACAAATATTGCAATACTTTGCACACTTACAACTTCTTTATTTAAACGAATTTCATCTAAAAAAACTCTTTACTATTGTAAGATGTTTTTTTCAACTTATTCATTTAACGCATTAATTCTTATCTTATTCCATAGACTCTCAAAAAAAATACCTTTCACTCACTTGAGTAAAGGTATTCATTATCAAACTACTAACTACTTCATGTTCCTATAATTTCTTTTCATGACTTCATATGTTCTTGCACTTTATACGATTACTAAAAACACGTGTTGATTCTTTGAGCTTTTTATTTTCGAATCTTTTTTTGAAATAGATGATAACAACCTTTTGACAAAATATTTAAAATACTGCCTAGATTTTTTATAACGTTTTTGTAAGATGATAACTCTTTTTAAACACCTACCCAAGATTTTATTTAGAATTGAAAAAAATCATGATTCTATTTGACTTCACTTAATTAAGTCGTCTCTATTTTTAAGGTGTCTTGAAATAATTTATCATAGTTCGCTTTTATTTTCAAATCCTTTTACTCATTTTTTATTAATTGTAATAATCTAAATCAGATTCATCGGCGACACAAATAATACTTTGAAGTAAAAAGGGTGGAAATGGTAAATCACTTACTCTTAAACGTTTTGGATTTGATACAACTTTTGCACAACGAATTCCATCCTGTGTTAAAACCAATACATATTGATCTTTATAGACATTATCATGTAACGTTGAATAAGTAAATCTTCCATTATATCCTTTAAATTTAACATCTATCACCGTCACCGATTCTAAAGAATCTAATGCATCCACATTTGATTCGATTTCATTTAATTGTTTGGATGCCAGCTCATCGTTTCGCTTATTAGGTAATAAGAAGTAGATAAGCATACCCAAAGCTATAATGGCAATGACAATCATGACTGTAACCAACAAGAATTGTTGCATGCTACCACCTCGCTTAATGTCAAAATTAATATCGTTCTCTCGTTTTTATAATCAAATTTTATCGAATCCACGTCTTGAAATCAACAATATTATGCATATTTTCCCATCATTTTGACGAACCTCAATTTTATTCTTCATTTTTATCTATTTTCGCACAAAAAAAGCCTGATTGAAACCGTTTTAATTGTCGTTTTTTAGCTTTTTCAGTATTTTTTTAATAAAAAAAATTAGCCATTTTATAAAAATGACTAATTTTGTAGAAAAAACAGAGAAACTCTGAACTAAAATAAGAAGTCTTCATCTTTTAACATTTCTACTTTTGTGGTCTTAATATAACCATTTCCTTTCGTTGAGAAAAAGTCATGATTTTTCGTTTCAGTAGAAATTCCGTTTAAAACGATTGGATTAATGTCACTTTCAACAATGTCAAACAAAGGGTTTAAATTTAAACATTGTAAGGCGTAATTCACATTATACTGAATATAACTTACAACGTCATCAATCATGTCTAAGTTCTCATATAACACCTTTGAATACTCTACTTCTACTTCATAGATTTCTTGCATCATCTCAACCGCTTGTTGCTTCAACTTAGCTTGAATCGATTCATCAAATTCACTTAATAATTGCTGAGCAAAAAATCCGACTCCTACTGTGTGCAATTTTTCATCTCGTAAAATTAAGTTAATAATTTCCCCACTATTAACCATTTTCCCTTGTCCAGCTAACCATAAAGGTAAATAAAACCCACTATAAAAACAAATCCCTTCTAAACACAAACACCCGACCATCGACATAAATAATGATTCCTTATCCGCAACTCCATAATATGAACGCATAATTTGATCTACTTTTTCTTGAAGAGGCTTCGTTTCTTCGACCCAATTAAATAACTCTTCAATTCGCTCCGTTGTACAAAGCGTTTGAAAAATCGTGGAATAGGAACGAGCGTGAATACTTTCAAAACCGGCAAACAAAGCTAAAATACTTTTAATAAATAAGTTATCTGATTTCTCAGCAATTTTTTGAATCCCTGTTGACTGCTCTGTATCAAGCAAGGTTAACCCACCTAAAATACGCTCGTAAGTCAGTTTAATATTTTCATCTAATGTATCCCAAATAGATTTATCTTCTGAAACCGGAATTTCTTCTGGTAGCCAAAATTGTTCCGTTTGTTTTAAATATAAATCATCATAAAATTGATAATCTGGCGCATTCCAGTTGACCGCTTGATATATTTTCTTCATTATAATCGTCCTTTACTAACTAAATTTGAATTAAACAGAACAAGTCGTACATTCTTCAAATGATAGATTTTTGGTACGCGTGTAGTATAAACTCTTTAACCCAAGATGATGGGCATATAAATAATATCTCACTAATTCTCGTGTACTGGTATGACTATCAACATAAAGTGTCGTACTAATCCCTTGATCAATATGAGGTTGTACCTGAGCTATTAATTCTAAAACCTTCATCATATCCATACGGTAGGCTGATTTATAGAAGAACATATTATCCTCTGCTAAATAAGGCATTGGATAATACGTTGTCGCATTTCCATAAGTTCGACGTTCCACTAAATCCACCACAGGTAAAATACTTGCCGTTGCATTTTGAATGTACCCGATACTTTGAGTTGGGGCAATTGCCAGACGGTAAGCATGATACATTCCGTTTTCTTTGACACTTTTAGCTAAGTGAGCCCAATCATTTTTAGTTGGAATGACCATCTCGTGAAATAGCTCCTTCACACGATCAGATTTAGGCGTAAAATCCTCTGTTAAATATAACTTAAAATACTCACCGCTTGCATAATCGGATTTTTCAAATCCAATAAATGAGCGACCTTTTTCCATTGCAATTTGCATGCTACGCTCAATTGAATAATAATTGACCATCATGAAATAAGTACGAACAAATTCCTTTGCTAATTCACTTTCGTAGGCAATTTTATTTTTGGCGAAGTATCCATGTAAATTCATGCTTCCAAGACCTACAGCATTTAATTCTTCATTTGCTTTTTGAATGCCTGGCGCATTTTTAATCTGAGACAAGCTCGAAACCGCTGTTAAAGCATCCATCCCAGCATAAACACTTTCTTTGAGCGCTCGTCTTTCCATGACATTCACAATATTTAAAGATCCTAAATTACAACTAATATCACGTCGAATTTGATCTTCTTCCCCATAGTCTGTTATGGTTGAAGTTTCTTGTAATTGGAAAATTTCTGTACATAAATTTGACATCTTAATTTGTCCAATTTCCTTTAAAGGATGGGCAGCATTCGCATTTGACTTAAAGACGATGTATGGGTACCCAGATTCAAATTGCATTTTTGCAATATGCGTCAATAATTTCCTTGGATCCAATTGACGTTTTTTGATTGCCGGATTTTGAACTAATTCATCATACACCTCATCTAAATTTAAATCATCTAAATGCTTTCCAGTCGCTAAAAACACCGTATGTGGGGCAAAAACATACATCGGTTGATTTTCTTTCGCTAGATTAATAAATTTACTCGGAACAATTAAGCCGATTGATAATGTCTGAATACGACTTTTTTCATCCGCATTAATTTTTTTAGTATCTAAAAATTCCTCAACATCCCAGTGGAAGACATTCAAATAAGCTGCTCCAGCCCCTGGTCGTTGCCCTAACTGATTAACATAACTAAATGAATCTTCAAGTAGCTTCATCACAGGCAATACCCCACTAGCCGCATTCTCAATTTCTTTGATTGACTCATTTCGAGCACGTAATTTCGATAAATTTAAGGCAACACCGCCCCCAATTTTAGAAAGTTGCATCGAGGTATTTAAATTATAAGTAATCGAGTTTAAGGAATCATCCATTTCAAGTAAAAAACATGACACCATTTCACCACGTCGTGCTTTTCCTGCATTTAAAAATGTCGGTGTCGCTGGTTGATAGCGTTGTTCAATCATCGCAATTGCAAATTCGAATGCTTTATTCACATCACCTTGTGCTAAATATAAGGCAACCGCAACGATACGGTCCTCATAATATTCTAAATAATATTGATGATCATTTGTTTTTAGAGCGTAATCTTTATAAAACTTTGATACTGCCATAAAAGACTGGAACTTAAACTGATAAGAAAAAACTTTTTCTTTAATCATGACAATCTCTTCAATGTGATACCACTTAAAAAAGTTTTCATAATAATGATGCTCAATCAGCCATTCATAACGTTCTTTCTCCGACGTAAAGGTCTTCATTTTCGACTTCACCTCAATTAAAAAAGCCTCCACGGCTAAGTGATCTTTTTCTAATTGATAAAAATCGTTTTGTTTTTGCATCAGTTCATTATTTAGTTGTATGTATTCTTTTTCCATATTTTCACCCTTTGATTTTCTTAAAAGTTGCAACTATTTCTCTTTTAAAAAGAAGTGCTTTTCCATCATAGCACGCTCGACGTTTTTTTCCTAATCATATGCGTCGAATTTTTATCATTGCTGTCCTTATTTAGTATTTAACTTTCAGTTAAACCTCATCCGATAAAAATAAAAAACGTATAAGGAACCATTCCCTATACGTTTCATGAATATTAGTCTTCCTCTTTAACTAAATTTGTTGTTTCTGCTAAAGACGCAATTAAACCACTGACATTTTGAATTTCTGATGGAATAATTAATTTCGTTGCTTTTCCATCTGCAACTTGTGCTAATGCTTCAAATGATTTAATCGTTAATACTTCTTTTGTTGGACAAGATGCATTTAACATACGAAGTCCTTCAGCTGTGGCTTCTTGGACTTTAAGAATCGCCTCTGCTTCCCCTTCAGCACGTCTAATTTGTGCTTCCTTATCTGCTTCAGCTGATAAAATCATCGCCTGTTTACGCGCCTCTGCTTCAAGAATTTGAGACTCTTTCAACCCTTCTGCACGTAAAATATTAGATGTTTTTTCTCCTTCTGCTTGCAAGATTTTTTCACGACGTTCACGTTCTGCACGCATTTGTTTTTCCATCGCAGCCTGAATATCTTGTGGAGGAACAATATTTTTAACTTCGACACGATTAATTTTAATTCCCCATGGGTCCGTTGCTTCATCTAAAACAGAACGCATACGCGTATTAATAATGTCACGTGATGTTAATGTTTCATCTAATTCTAACTCCCCAATAATATTACGTAAAGTTGTTGCTGTTAAATTTTCGATTGCTGCAAATGGATTACTAACCCCATAAGTAAATAATTTAGGATCCGTAATTTGGAAAAAGACAACGGTATCAATTTGCATCGTTACATTATCTTTTGTAATGACAGGCTGTGGTCTAAAATCAATAACTTGTTCTTTTAATAAGACTTTATTCGCGACACGATCCATAATTGGAATTTTAACATGTAAACCAACATTCCAAGTGGCAGCATAAGCTCCAAATCGCTCGATAACATACGCATTCGCTTGGGGTACTACTTTAATATTCGATGCAATTAAAATAATGACAATAAAAATCAAAACTACAAAAATCCACATAAATCCATCTCCTATCGCTTTTTTATCTTACAATAACCGTAACGCCTTCAATTCGTAAAACTGTTACAATCTCATTTACTTCATACGTTTGTTTTGAATCAGATACTGTACGCCAAACTTTCCCCTCAAGTTTTACTTCACCTGCTTCATGAGGTAAGATTGTTTTGACAACAATCGCTTCTTTTCCAATTAACTCTTCTACATTTGTTTTATGTTGTCCAATTTTAAGCTTTTCAACTGCTACTTTACGTGTGGTTGAAACTAAAATTAAAGACACACACAAGAAAATTATTAATTGAATAAAGAAAGAATCGATGACAAAGGCAAACAACATCGCGATTAATGCTCCAATTGCAAACCAAATTGAAATAATCCCTAGCGTCAACGCTTCAACTACCCCAAATACAATTGCAACAATTAACCAAAGCCATGTACAAGACATTCCTAACACTGAACTAGCTAAGATCAACATCCGCCTCACTCCATTCTTCATATACCTTTTCATTATATCAAACTTACTTAAGGTTTAACACTTATTCCCAATTATTTTATTTTATTTCCTATCTTTTCTCGCACGGGGATGAGCCAATGCATAGGCTTGTCGTAAATGTTCTTTTGAAACATGCGTATAAATTTGCGTACTCGATAAATTTTCATGGCCTAATAATTCTTGAACCGAGCGTAAATCAGCCCCATTGTTTAACAAATGCGTCGCAAACGTATGACGTATCATATGAGGAGCCACCTTAATATGTTTCGCGGTTTGATTGGTCATTCGACTCAAAATATCACGAACACCTCTTTCTGTTAAAGGAGTTCCAAGGTGATTTAAAAATAATACATCGGTTTCTAGGTTAGATTTCTTTAATAATTGAGGGCGGCTTCTTTGTAAATACGCCTCGATTGCTTCAACTGCAAACTCGCCAATTGGAACATAACGATCTTTCCCACCTTTACCATGAATTAAAACCGTTCCAAGCTCAACATTTAATTGGGATTGCTTCATCTGACAACACTCAGAAACTCGAATTCCCGTTCCATATAATAATTCTAACAAAGCATAATTACGACATCCAAGAATTGAAGTTTGATCAATACTATCAAAAAGGGCTTGTAATTCTTCTTCATATAAAAACTGAGGCAACGTTTCTGCTTTTTTAGGGCCTTTCATAATTAAAAATGGATTTTGTTTAACCTGTTTTTCTTTTAATAAAAATTGATAATAGGAACGCAATGATGATAATTTACGACTCATCGTGCTTCTTGATAATTGGTGCGTATAACAATCATTCAAATAACTTCTCACATCGGAATAATCAAATTCAAACTCGTTAATTCCTTCTCGTTGACAAAAACTAAACCACTCTTTTACATCTCGCTCATAATTTAATAAGGTATGCTCAGAATAACGCTTCTCGTACTTTAAATAATCCATATATTTCAAAATCCATTCATTCATAGGATCCCTCCTGTTCAGATAAAGAAAACAGTCCCCTACATGGGAACTGCTTCACTCTGTTTCCGTTGGTAATGGTTCTAATTTTGAAATAAGTGACATTGCTTCTTTTTCAGTCACCGCCACGACATCATTTATTTGATCATTTTCTGCAATTTGCAACGTATTAGAATCTAATAGGGAGAGAGTCAGATAACTTTCTAATCCATTCAAATACCTCACATAAAGGTTCATCACGGTTCCAGCGGAATATAAAACCTCATACTGTCCTCTTAGATAACTCCACGGCCCCTCTTCTTGTTTCATCATCTCGATGTGACCTTCAGAATCAAAATAATAAATTATCGGAATTTCATCAACCTCAACCATCCAATACCCGGTAATAGCTGTTAACTCCACTTCCTTTTGATACAATTGAGTGTTATGAAAGAAGATATTTTTATAGTGTCCACTTTGATCAACTATCACTTCTTTTACCCCTTCAAAGGGTTTATAGTAAATCTGCCCTTTTTTATGATAGTAGACCCCTTGATTACCTAGAGCAAACCCTGAAACAGATTCATCAATTTTTGTTGTTAAGCCTTTATATTCTAAATATAAGTCATTAATTGAATTCATATAAGCAACATGCGTCCCATTATAATCATATTGATAAACATCCTGTGCTACGACTTGTACTTGATGATTTCGATCAATTAAGTATAAGTCATCATTACTTTTATATGTCGCGCAATCTAATTCAGTGTCAATATTTATTTGTCCCACATTAGACCCTAAAAAAGTAACGTCAGAAGATTCAACATCTAATCCATACAATTCACTTTTATCTGTTAAATAATAAACGTATGTTCCTTGAGTCATGATCGAATAATTGATGACATTGGCAAGATGGATCGGGTCAGGATTAAGCGAAGACATCACCGTCATCGTCCCCATTCCACTTTCAAGATTTAACTCTGAAAAATAGACCATAGTTTCGAAATTTTTACTATAAGTTGGAAACATTAGCCAGTCTGTTACCTCATCAATCACTTTATAGGTCACGGCACGGTCATCAGCTAGTTTCACAACAATCCCTTGATTTTTTGCCCAAATCATCATGCTCTGATTAGCTTTTTCGAAACGATAAGCCATCACAGATGGTTGTTCATAAATAATTTTTCCATCGTGATTAATAACTCTTAAGGTATCTTGATCATCCTGTACAATAATGAGTTGACCATTCAAAGTCGTATCAAATAGTTTAACCGTTCCTTCAAATAAGATATTTGACTCTTCATCTTCAAGTAAATATAAATTTTGATTTTCTAATCCACTATAAACAATTTGATGACTCTCACCTAGGATTTTCAAATCGCTCGCAGCTGGAACAAATTGCGGTTTTTTATTTTCTAAAAACCAAACAATCCATCGATTATCCTTCTTTTGAATTTTAATCGTGTTCGTTGCTTTATCAAAATCAAAATAACTAACTTGATCCGATAACTTATATTGTACTAACGTTGGATCGAGATAAAATAAATCATTCTCAACTGTTTGCAAAAAAAGTCCCTCTTCAGAATGTTGACTTGTTAATTGGGACGCCCCTAAAGGGTGACTCAATTCTTGTTCGTTAGAACTTTGTTGTAGGATATCACTCGGTTGTAAAATTTCATTTCCTCGTCCCACACATCCCGTTAAAATAAAGAGAAGCCCCCATAAAGCAATAACCTTTCTCATTTCCCCTATTCACCCTCAATATCTTTAGATTAACTCAGCACATTCTTTAATTTTTTCAATCGCACGTGCAGCATATAATGCTTTTTTCTCTTTCTTTTTCACACGTCCTGGTAAATCTAAGAATAGACCAAAGTTTGCATTCATCGGTTGGAATCCATCTTGTGAGGTATGAGTAATATAATAAGCCATTGATCCCATAGCTGTTTCACGTGGGAACTCAATTAACGCTTCCCCTAAAATATACTTCGCCATATTAATTCCGGCTACCATTCCTGATGCCGCTGATTCAACATATCCTTCAACTCCTGTTAATTGTCCAGCAAAGAATAAATCTTCTCTTGCTTTAAATTGATAGGTTGCATTTAATAACACAGGTGAATTAATAAATGAATTACGATGCATGACACCATAACGGACAATTTCAGCATTTTCAAGCCCTGGAATCATTTGAACAATTCGTTTTTGTTCTCCCCATTTTAAATGGGTTTGGAATCCAACTAAGTTATATAACGTTCCCGCTGCATTATCTTGTCGTAATTGAACAACAGCATATGGTGTTTGGCCTGTTTTCGGATCTTCAAGACCAACTGGTTTCATCGGACCAAATAAAACAGTTTGACGACCACGTTTAGCCATGACTTCAATCGGCATACATCCTTCAAAGAAGACTTCTTTTTCAAATTCCTTAGCTGGAACGACCTCAGCTGTGATTAAAGCTTCATGCCAAGCATTAAATTCTTCCTCTGACATTGGACAATTCAAATAAGCTGCTTCTCCTTTGTCATAACGTGATTTTAAATAAACTTTATCAAAATTAATTGAATCTTTTTCAATAATAGGTGCTGCCGCATCATAGAAATAAAATGATCCTTGCCCCGTCATTTCACGAATTGTCTCACTTAAAGCATCACTCGTTAAAGGACCTGTTGCCACAATAGTCGGTCCTTCTGGAAGCTCTGTTAACTCTTCACGAATCACTTCAACATTTGGATGATTTGATAAAAACTCTGTAATATAGCCTGAAAATCCTTCGCGGTCTACAGCTAGGGCCCCACCTGCTGGAACTTTATGCATATCTGCAGCTGTCATAATTAATGAGTCTAAAATACGCATTTCTTCTTTTAAAACTCCAACAGCATTCGCTAATCCATCAGCACGTAAAGAATTTGAACAAACTAACTCTGCAAAATTTTGCGTATGATGAGCCGGTGTATTTTTAACTGGTCGCATTTCGTATAATTTAACTTGAATTCCACGTTTAGCTAGCTGATATGCTGCTTCAGATCCAGCTAAACCTGCTCCAATAACATTTACATATTTCATTTTATATTGCCTCCTAAGTTGCTAACTAATTTATTGCTACAAATGATGATTATATCACAAATCAGGCTTCCTGCTAATAACATTTGCAAAAGCACTGGCCACTCTGATAAAATTCCTCGCCACATTAAATGCAAAATCAGACAACAAGTCATCACCAACATCACTCGAATCGATTTTACTTTTAGATGATTTCTTTTTAACGCCAACAATTCCATTCCTTCTTTGAGAATAATCATCAACATAAATAATAGTTCAGACATCTTTACTCCTCTATATTTATTCCAACTATAGCATAGATGAAAATCACCATTGGCTATTTGTTCCATTATAACACATTCTGACAATATATTAGAACTACTAATAGTTTTCTGTCGTTCAAAACTTTTAGTGATTCTATCGTTACACCTTCCTATCAAATAAATCTAAGTCCTAAGTTTGATGATGGGTAATTTTTCTATATAGAGACAGTCTGAGTTAAATAAAAACTCATTGATGCTTGAGACGCACCAATGAGTTTTTTCTATTCTTCTTTGTAGTCACACTCTTTGTTTGAGCACTGAACTTCGTTTTTCTTCCCTTTAACTACTAATTGTTCTTGACATTTCGGACAAGTTTTTCCAATCGGTTTATGCCAAAGCGCGAAATCACACGATGGATATTGGTTACATCCATAAAAGACCTTTCCACGTCTTGTTTTCTTTTCGACAACTTCTCCTGTTTCACATTTTGGACACTTAACCCCAATTGAAACAGGTGCTGTCTCTTCTTTTTGTTCTTTTTTAATATACTTACACGTCGGATAAGCACTACACGCCACAAATTCACCATATCGACCTCGACGAATCACAAGTGGTGCGCCACATTCTGGACAAGGCTCACCAATCTCCACCGGTGCAATCTTTTCCATATTCTTTTGCGCATCCTCAAGCATTGGCATGAAATGATCATAAAACACTTTTAATTCGTCATACCAAACCTTCTGACCTTTTGCAATTTCATCAAGATTTTGCTCCATTCCTGCTGTATACTCAACATTAATGAATTCAGAGAAGAACTCTGCTAATTTATCACTCGTTAAAATTCCTTGATCCGTTGGTTTAAATTTCTTATCTTCAATGGCCACGTACCCACGATTCTTCAGTGTTTCCATCGTTTGAGCATAAGTAGAAGGACGACCAATTCCTAACTCTTCCATTTCTTTAATTAATTTAGCTTCAGAGTAACGAGCCGGTGGTTGTGTAAAGTGTTGTTGTGGTTCAACATCAAGTAACGATAAAACATCTCCTTCACTTAAACGAGGAAGCGCCGCATTTTTAGTTTCTTCATAGCTGTATACACGTAAGTACCCATCAAAAACTAAGACTTGACCATTTACACGGAATAAATAATCATTTGATTTCACTTCAATCGTTGTTGCTTCAACTGTGGCACTCTTCATCAAACTTGCGACTGCACGTTCCCAAATTAATTTATATAAACGTAGTTCATCTCGTTTCAAATAAGGTTTCATCTCATCAGGTGTTCTAGTCACCGATGATGGACGAATTGCCTCATGAGCTTCCTGTGCATTTTTTACTTTTTTAGCTGCCGTTGCTCCTGTTTTAACATAATTCGAACCATACGCCTCTTTAATATACGCTTTAGCCGCATCGACAAAGTTGTCTGCTAAACGAGTAGAATCCGTACGCATATACGTAATTAACCCGACAGTTTCTGAACCAACATCTACCCCTTCATATAACTTCTGAGCAATGGTCATGGTCTTTTTAGCATTAAATCCTAATTTACTAGCAGCCTCTTGTTGAAGAGTAGAGGTGATAAATGGTAATTTAGGTTGTTTTAATTTATTTTTCTTTTCAACCTTTTCGACCACATAAGGATCACTTAATTCTGAAAGAATTTGTTTAACCTCATCTTCATTGTGAATCGTCAATTTCTTATTGGCTTTTTTCATCAGTTCAGCTTCAATTTTAGCTTGTTCACGACCAAACATTGCATGGACAGACCAATATTCTTCACTAATAAATTTTTGAATTTCTTTTTCACGCTCAACAATTAATTTTAAAGCAACTGATTGCACACGTCCGGCACTTTTACTTTTGATTTTACTTTGAAGTAATTTACTTAATTTAAATCCGATGATACGGTCTAAAATACGGCGACTCTCTTGTGAACGAACTAAATCCATATCAATAGCACGTGGATGTTTAAAAGCTTCTAAAATAGCATCTTTGGTAATTTCATTAAAAACAACGCGACGATTTAACGAAACATCTAATCCTAATACATCTGCTAAATGCCAACTAATCGCTTCCCCTTCACGGTCGGGGTCAGTTGCAAGATAAACAGCATCTGAATTTTTAGCCGCTTGTTTTAACTCTTTAATCACTTTAGACTTTCCAGTCACATTTTTATAATTCGGTTTAAATTGGTCTTCTACATCAACCCCTAAACCACCAGGGCCTGTTGTGGCTAAGTCACGAATATGTCCAACACTTGAAAGAACCGTATAATCCTTTCCTAAATAGTTTTCTATCGTCTTAGCTTTTGCAGGAGACTCTACAATAACCAGATTTTTCCCCATCTTTATCACCTTTTCTATCAAAAATCAATCAATTTATGTATCCATTCATCAATCAGTCATGATGCAATGACTTATTTTCTTCATTTAACTCATCAATTATAACGTATCAAACTATTTGTTCTCTTGGTGTCAACTCATCGGTGTGATATGAATCAAAATAAAACACAAAAAATATTACTGGTTTATATCAAGCTTGTCAATATTTAAACTATAATTTAACAATATTATCGTCCTACCTTTACCGATTCTCTTCTTTTTTCCCCTAAATCCTCCAAAATATTTTTACTATATTTGGATTTATGTTATAATCTTTCAATAAATTATGATAAAAACCGGGAGGATAAATCATGAATAACTTTAAAAAAATGATATTTTCAATCATCACGCTTGGACTCGCTATCGGAGTGGTAGTGACCTTCATTTTCAAAGATCATCAGATCTTACAGCATAATTCAGACGTTGAGATACAACCTGAAGCCATTGAAGAAGAACATTTAGCTAATCAAAAGGTCATGTATTTAACATTTGATGATGGTCCAAGTGAGTACACTAAAAAAATTGTCGATATTTTAGATGAACACCAAGTTCCTGCAACCTTCTTTTTTATTGGAAAAAATGTCGATGGAAAAGAAGATTCGGTTCGTTATGCTGCCAAGCATGGTCATACGATTGGCCTACATTCAATCTCTCACAATCGTGATGTGATTTATAACGAAGCAGAACCTTATAAACTACTTGAAGAGTCTTTAGAACTCCAATCTTATCTTGAACCCTTAATTGGTTATAAAACTGTTATTATTCGCCCCCCTTATGGAAGCTCTTTTATGCCTGATGTTATTTTTAATAACGTTGGAGAAGCCGGATTCAAAATTTGGGACTGGTCAATCGATACCAATGATTGGCGTGAAGAAACAACCGTCGAATCGATTATGACCTTTTTAAATGAGTTTCCTGCGGGGGAAAGAGAGATATTACTTGAACACGAGCTTCCGATTACTCTAGAAGTATTACCTCTGATTATTTCCCACTATAAAGAACAAGGCTATCTCTTCAAAGCCTATAATCAAGACGAGCACTTTCCTTATAATTTCCATCTAAATGATAACTATTAAAAAAGGTGAGGCTAACAGCTGTTAGTCTCACCTTTTTTCTTTCCTCTATAACGGATAAATCATCTTTAATTCATCTAATATCTCTTTATAATCAGTTAAACAATTCGCTCCTTCTTTAATTAATTCTAAACTCCCTTCTGAATAGATAGAATTATATTCTCCTGGTAAAGCATAAATAATTTTTCCATCGTATAAAGCCTGTTTGGCTACATGCGTCATTCTTCCTTCTTTAGTTGCTTCAATAATCATTAAAATATCACTCAAAGCTGTAATAATTCGATTTCTCAGGTAAAAATGTTGTCGCCCTATCGGAATATGCGGGGGAAACTCACTGATAACTAAATGTCCCTTTGCCATTAATTGATAAAGTTGATAATTTTCCGACGGATAAATTCTTGAAAATCCAGACGCTAACACGGCAATACTTTTTCCATTTTTAGAAGAGACATGATGTGCAATCGCATCAATCCCTAAATCCAAGCCCCCAACTATCACGATGTTTTGGTTAATTAATTGAGCAACTAAGGTCTGGCATGATTTCATTCCATAAGTTGAAGGCCGATTCGTTCCCATAATTCCAATTTTTTTCTCTTTAAGTAAGTTAAGGTCTCCTTGATAATACAAGACAAAGGGTGGCATTTCCATTTGTTTAAAATAACTGGGATATTCCTCATCAACAATCGTGACAATTCTAGTTTGAATGTCATCAAATAAGGATTCAGCTGATGGTTCAATAGAAAACTGTGTTAATTTAGGATCTTGTCTTAATGCCTCATACATTAAAAACCAATTTCCACGCTTCAGAATACTTAACTTTATTAATCGATTTCGCATTGTCATATCATCACCTACTGTGATATACGCTTTACTTGTCTATTTTCCTTCTGAAAAGATAAAAAAAAGAGCTTATATAATTAAAAGCTCTCTTAATCTAATTAAATTTTGAACGAATTGGTTCAAATGACTTACGATGTTCAGAAATAATTCCATGTTGCTCGATAGCTAGTAAATGTTCTTTTGTCCCATATCCAACGTGGCGTTCAAACCCATATTGCGGATAAGCTGAACCTAACTTCTTCATATAGGCATCACGTGTTACTTTGGCAATAATACTGGCTGCTGCTATCGAAACACTTTTAGAATCACCTTTAATAATTGATGTTTGAGGAATATCTAATCTCGGTAGACTCATAGCATCTAGTAATAAATGTTGAGGTTTAGGATTTAATTTTGAAACGGCTCGTTCCATTGCAATTTTAGTTGCCTCATAGATATTATATTGATCAATTTCTTCACTCGTACAAATTCCAATCCCAATACTAATCGCATTCTTTTTGATTTGCTCATAAAAATATAGTCGTTTAGACTCTGATAATTTCTTAGAATCATCAATTCCAAACAACCAACAATCTGCAGGTAAGATAACAGCTGCCGCAATAACCGGTCCCGCTAACGGTCCACGTCCAACCTCATCGACTCCGGCAATTAATTCGATTCCACTGTAACGCAATTCATTTTCATAAATTGACATCGTAATAAATTTTTGAAACTCATCATATTCTTTTTGAATCTTATTTTCATACTGTTTTAGTAGTTTTTGAACGCTCGTACGTCCATCTTGTTTTAATTCATCTATAAATACTTCATCAACAACATCTTGTTGTAAGATTCTTTTTATTTCCTCTACCGTGTACTTTTCACTCATTGTGCAGCTCACCTTTCCAATTAAAAAGCGATAACTTATTCATTCTACCAACGTTTTGTAAAATAGTCAACATTGTCAGTAAAAGTGCCTAAATTTCTAATTTTAAACCTCTATCTTCCATTTTCAAACTTTTTTAATTTTAACATCATTTTTATCCAATTTCTACATCATTTTAAATTTGTTTCTCATTTATAGACAAAATTCTTCTTTTTTCTCAAATCAAATAAAAAGAGAATGAATTCCTAATCTTAGAACTCATTCTCTTTCTATCTAGACAGAAGTATTTTTAAAATTAGACTTCATCCTGAAGCCTTGTTACAAATAAAGCACACTTTAATTCAAATAAAAGCTTCCCAAGTCCGAAAACTTATCTAAATTTTTATCCTTTATTCACTGACCGTTTCTTGATTTAAATCTTTTGGACATTCAAATGATAGTCGTCCTAATTTTAGGCTACGAATTTCACGTAATAAAATTTCATAAACTTTATCATAGTCAACAATTCCACCTGATTGCAAGAACCCACGTTTCGTTCCAATTTCCTCTAGAACCGCTACTTTATCTTCGAAGTTCCCACTTAAATGGTAACGTTCAATTAGGCGCTGTGGATAATGTTGAATTAAATAGTCTAACGCATATAAAATAATATGATCAAGGGTTAAAATCGTATCCTTAATTGCACCCGTTACTGCTAAATTATAACCCACACGTTTTTCTTCAAATTTAGGCCATAACACTCCTGGTGTATCTAATAACTCTAGCTCTTGTCCAACTTTCACCCATTGTTGAGCTTTTGTAACTCCCGGACGGTCTCCAGTCTGAGCCGCTTTACGTTTAGCTAAATTGTTCATCAACGTTGACTTTCCAACATTTGGGATACCTAAAATCATCGCACGAACTGGGCGAGGACGTAATCCTTTCGCTTTTTCTTTAGCGAATTTTTCCTTTAAAATTTCTTTTGATGCCTCTGTTATTTGCTTAATCGCATTTTGGTGAAGAGCATCAATCGTAATTGCAGGTTGACCTTGCTCTTTGAAATAATTAAGCCACTGTTGTGTGACATTAGGATCAGCCATGTCCACTTTATTTAAAATGATTAATTTTGGTTTATGTTTAATAATTTCATTCATCATTGGATTACTTGATGAATACGGAATTCGTGCATCTAGTAATTCAAACACAATATCCACTAATTGTAATTTTTCTTGAATTTGACGGCGAGCTTTGGCCATATGCCCTGGAAACCATTGTACTGTCATCTTGTCACTCCCTAAGCTGTATTTTAACCTATCATCATAGGTTTTTAAGCTTTAAAACTTTAATTCATTTCGTTTACTTCTACTATTATAACTTAAAAAATCCAAAATTTCGACCAAAGTTTGATTACTCAACTTTACCAAAATGTGATAAAGGCCATTGAATCCAGGTCGCTTTACCAAGGATTTGATCTTCACTAATCAAACCAATATGACGACTATCTTTACTATGTGGACGATTATCGCCAAGTACTAAATAATAGCCTTCTGGAATCACATCGCAAGGATCAAACTGACAAATTTCTTGTAAGGTGAAATCAAATGTAAAATCATCCACATATGATATGATTTCTTTTCCTGCCTCTAAAAAAGGTTCGGCTATAGGTTGATTATCAATATAAAGCTGATCATCTTCATAACGGACGGTTTGTCCTGGTAATCCAATCACACGTTTAACATAATAAACATCTGGCGAATATTCAAATACGATAACATCAAAGGCTTTGGGTTTATAATTAAACTCCCATAAAATAACTGAGTCTTCATGGTGTAAGGTTGGATACATAGAAGGCCCATCTACTTTTACAGGTGTAAAAACATACTTATGAACAAGTGTTACGATAATAAAAATAATAACAAATGTTTTTACCCAATCAAATATCTCTAGTAATACTTTTTTCATTCCTTTCACTCCACACGTTTATTTTGTATCGTCAGTTCTCTCAAACGATTTAAAAATAAAAATTTTGCTACTTTTTATTATACGCCTTCTTAACTGGACACATTCAGTTTAATGTTAATTTTACCATAAAGTTGAAGTTTTTCATAAAAAAAGATGCCCTAAAACAAGGTTTTTAGGACATCTTCGTTGCAATTGAGGTAATTGTTTTAAACTAAAACTATCGACGCTCTTTAATACGAGCAGCTTTAGCTGATAAGCTACGGATGTAGTTAAGTTTTGCACGACGAACTTTACCACGACGAGTAACTTCGATTTTTTCGATAACTGGTGAATGTAATGGGAATGTACGCTCAACACCACATCCGAAAGATACTTTACGAACTGTGAATGTTCCACTGATTCCTTTTCCATTTTGACGTTTTAAAACTAAACCTTCGAATGCCTGAATACGCTCACGGTTACCCTCTTTGATACGTACGCTTACACGAACGTTATCTCCTGCGCGGAATTCTGGTAAGTCAGTTTTTAAATAAGATTGTGTTAATTCATTGATTAATTGTTGACTCATTTGTCTACACGCTCCTTCATCGCAAATTCATTCAGTTAGCCTTCTAACTCAGCGGAATTTGGTGTTTATGCTCCAATGGCACGTCATGAATCATATCATAAACAACTCTTCAATTCAATCTTTTTTTATAAATATTTTTCAAAAAAGGTTGTTTTTTCGAGGGCACCTGACGAGCTTAGACCACATTTTTCTACAATATGCAAAACTTGTCTTCGGCTAATAAAAAAAGATAGCGTCGGCTATCTCTTATTTCTCATTTTCAAACTTTTCAATGATTTTTTGATCGGCTTCACTCAATTCGTGATGCTTTAATAAATCAGGACGACGAGACCACGTACGATAAAGGGATTGTTCATGACGCCACTTTTCAATCTCTTTATGATTCCCTGACATTAAAACAGGCGGAACTGTCATTCCTCTAAAATCAACCGGACGGGTATACTGTGGAAACTCTAGTAATCCCATTGAAAATGAATCATTTTCATGAGATTCCTGTTTTCCTAACACATCAGGAAGCAGACGAACAATGGCATCTGTCATCACCATCGAAGCAAGTTCACCACCTGTTAACACATAATCACCAAGTGATAATTCATCAGTCACTAAATGTTCTCGAATTCGTTCATCAAAGCCTTCATAATGACCACAAATAAAAATCAGATGCTCCTCTTTTGATAATTCTTCTGCTTTCGCTTGAGTAAAAGGCTCTCCCTGAGGACACATCAAAATAATACGAGGATTCGCGCTACTATTTTGACACACTGATTCAACCGCATCAAAAATCGGTTGAGGCGCTAAAAGCATTCCCGCTCCACCACCATACGGATAATCATCTACTTTTTTATGTTTGTTTTGTGAAAAATCACGGAAATTCACTGTATTTAGTGTCACAGCTCCACGATCTTGGGCACGTTTTAAAATGGAACCATTAAAAACTCCTGAAAACATTTCAGGAAATAAAGTTAAGACATCAATCTTCATTATAATAATCCTTCTAATACTTCAATGATAACTTCTTTGGCTTCAACATCAACCGATTTAACCACATCTTCGATGTATGGAATTAACGCATCTTTTTGACCTTTACGCTTAACCACCCAAACATCATTCGCACCTGTTTCTAAAATTTCAGTAATTTCTCCGATTTCTTCACCTGTTGTTGCTTTAACTGTGCATCCAATGATCTCAAAATAATAAAACTCATTTTCATCTAAATCATCTAAATTTTCAGCCGATACTAATAAATCACAACCTTTATATTTTTCAACACCATTAATCGAATTTAAATGTTTAAATTTTAATAAGTCTGCGCCTTTATGTTCACGATGCGTCGCAACTATAACTTCGATGTACTCACCATTAAACTCAATAAACAACTGACTTCCTTTTTTAAAACGTTCCTCTTTAAAATCACTATTTGAAACAACCTTAACCTCACCTTGTAAGGCATGCGTGTTTACAATTTTACCAACTTGTAAAAATTCCACAATAAAAACCTCCTATAAAAAGTGCCAATTAAAATCAAATCGACTTAACTCGCAACCTTTCAACAACATCTATCTTTATTATGGTAATATTATATCATATCACCGCAAGTATAATACAGAAACTTACACAAACGTTCATAATCATTGGTATTATGATATTTAGAAAGTTAAATATCAATTTATAAATTACACATAACAATCCAAAGTAATTCAATGTTATTCACTATGTTTAGTGGCAAATTAGTGGCAAAATTAAAACAACAGATGGTAATCGCCGTCTGTTGTTTTTTTATGTTTACTCTCTCATTAGCTCTCCATTTATTCGACTAAAACTTCATACACCTAAATAGATATATAACTTATATC
>OLNJ01000820.1_pt1 | contig 21458 bp, 19 predicted proteins | sample 1672191 | NCBI WGS metagenome assembly OLNJ01 (sample SAMEA3136657, study PRJEB25190) | human gut metagenome | biome: human gut; feature: human-associated habitat; material: faeces | place: Austria | collected 2013 | reverse complement strand
TGAATATCGTCAAAATACCCTTAAAAAAGTTGTTTAGTTTAGTGTTGACAATCCAGTAATCTATTATCTAATCAAAAATAGTTTTAATGGATTAAATCTTGATCTTAAAATTTATATGATGGAGATAAGGGGAATAGAAAGAGGATTATTACAATGAATCAAAATAAGCTAAGGCAAAATATTATATATAATGCAGTCTATCAGGTAATGAAGTTGTTTATTCCAGTTTTCACAATCCCTTATTTATCAAGGGTTCTCGCTGTTGAGCAAATTGGGATTAATAGTTATACACTGTCTATTATTCAGGTTTTTATCATATTTTCATTTTTTGGAATAAATAATTATGGTGGTCGAGAAATTGCACGGACATCTAATTTGCAGGATAGAAATAAACAGTTTTGGTCGATATGGTTACTACAGCTATTTTGGACATTCTGCTCTTTTATTTGCTTTATCGTATTAAATAATTATTTTTTTATAGCTTATAGAAATATTTTCTTTATACAATCTTTTTTAATATTAATAAATGGTTTTGAAATATCTTGGTTTTTTATTGGGATAGAGGAATTTAAGCGAGTTGTTGTAAGAAATACAGTCATTAAAATTATCTCAACGCTATTAATATTTATTTTAATTAAAGATCAAAATGATTTTATCTTGTATATTATTTTAAATGTTATTACAACTTTAATAGGTAATTTAATATTGATGATATCTGTTAGAAAATATATTTCGAAATTCAGTTTTGATTTCAAGTTGTTGCTTATTCAGATGAAAGAATCTTTTCTTTTTTTTGTTCCGCAAATTGCTATTTTAATGTATACAACGTTAGATAAAACAATTCTAGGAGCCTTGTCTACAATGAATCAAGTTAGTTATTACGAACAGAGTCAAAAATTTGTTCGTATGGCTATTACCTTAGTAACATCTGCAGGTGTAGTAATTATGCCAAGGATGACAAATTATATAAAATCTAAAGAATGGGATAAATTTGAACAATTATTTGAGCAAAGTTTTTGTTCTGTGAATTTAATTAGTTGTTATACTGTCACCATCATAATGAGCGTTTCATCTTCTTTTGTGATCTGGTTTTTTGGTGAGGAATATGCTGTTGTTGTTCAATTGATGCGAATAACGGCAGTAATAGGAATTTTTATCCCTTTATCAACAATGTTATGGAATATTATCCTTATTCCTTTAAATCAAGAAAAGGTTGCAATAAAATCAGCAATATATTCTGCTGTAATTAGTCTATCTTTAAATCTTATCCTGGTTTCTAAATTAGGAGCATTAGGAGCTGTCATTACCTTATGTTTTGTAGAATTTTTTAATTTTGCTTACCGAATGTATTATACTAATAAATATTATAGTTTATCAAAATATCAAACTGTGCTCGTGAAAAATTTCTTGATTTGCATAGGAATCGTAATTATTGTTAATCAACTAACATTAACCTTACCTGCAACTTTATTAACAACAGTTATTCAAGGAGCTTTATCAACTCTTTTATTTAGTATTTCTTTCATTGTCTTTAAAGATAAGTTCTTCATTAGTATTATTAAAAAAGTTTTCAATTATATTAAGAGATAATGTTAGCCTGGAATTGATCGTTTAAAAATATTTATTGGATACAAAAAGTTATGGTTTTAATCAAGGTTACTCATATTTCTCTGGTGTTAAATAGTGATCTATCAAGAGTGGATAGACGAGTCTGTCAAGTTAAGTGTGTAAACTGTTTTAAAAAAAAATTATAAAAAGGGGGGAATCGGTTTGGATAGAAGATTAATAATTGATTTAATATTTGACTCCAGTTTGAAATTTGGCGGTGCCACTTCTTTTTAGCTTCCATTACCTGGAATTTGAGGATGGTTCATTTCGTTCTCTGCCAGGGGACCCATGGTCAATGTCAACAACTTAAGAAAAATGATTAGTACTAAACATAATCATGCAATCTATTTGAATTAGTTTCTAAACTCCCTAATACTTAACTTTAGAGTAAGCACGTAATAATAACACCGATACAAAAATAGTTACTAATCCTGTAAACTAAAAGTACAGAGTTAGTAGCTATTTTTTTTATATCGTTACTGGCAAAGTTCTTGGACTGTTTTTGTCCATGGCAAAAAGTCCACCAATACGTCTGAATTTCTAATGAAGTCCGTATTAGGTAGTTTTTCAGTGTAAGCACGTAATATAAACATGTCTATTTTGACCTCCAACTTTGAGCTATACTGTAGCTATCAAAGAAAAGGAGGTCAATTTTCTATGAAAGAAAAGCCTATGATAATTCCAGTTGCATTGAGTGACTCTAATTTAAAGTCTCACTCAAAATCTGCGACTAATAAGGATATACCTACTTGTCAGTTTAAAATTAAAGATGCTGAAGTGCTGTTTTACAATGGCGTTGATAAACATATCTTACATGCCGTTTTAGCGGAGATGTCAAAGTATGCTCGTTAATTTTACAGAAGTTCAAAACATCTTCATTGTTTGCGGTCACACCGATATGCGTTGTGGAATTGATGGCTTAGCGAATTTAGTTTCAGATAAATATAATCTAGACTTATTTCACGATGCCATCTTCTTGTTTTGTGGAAGAAAAAAAGATCGCTACAAAGCTTTATACTGGGATCGTGACGGATTTATGTTATTTTATAAACGAATTGTATATTGCAAGTGAAAAGTTAACAGAATTGAAATTTAATTTTTAACTTTGTTGCTTTTATTCACTTTCTAAGAATTTTTTAGATTGTTGTAGACGGTAACTTGTTCCATTCATGTTAATGACATAGGATTGATGAGTAATACGATCGACCATTGCGGCTGTAATAATAGGATCATGAAAGATTTCATTCCATCTTGAAAAAGGTAAATTAGTGGTAAACATCGTAGATGCTTTTTCACATCGAGTTGAGATGAAGTTGAATAATAATTCTGCTCCCTCTTTATCAAATGAGATATACCCAAGCTCATCTAAAATTACCAGATGATATTTATCAAACTTCTTTTTTAATCGTTGTAAGACACGCTCATTCTTTGCTTCTTTTAATTCAATAATTAAAGTTGGAACATGAGCAAAATAGACATGGTATCCCGCCTGACAAGCCTTAATTCCTAATCCGATGACGGTGTGACTTTTACCCGTTCCAGGATTACCAGCTAGAATTACATTTTGTTTTTTCTCAATAAAATCTAAGCTTTTTAAGGTTTGATAATGTTTTTGCGCTTCTAATGGTAACGCGTTGATATCAAGTTCTTCTAAATGTTTTAGATAGGGAAATTTAGCCGCTCGTATACGGGAATTCACACTATTTTGTTGTCTAAGTTCTACTTCATATTGAAATAGATTAAGCAAGAACTCTTCGTAGGATTGATTTTCGAGTCGGGCCTGTTCTAAGTGGAATGAAAAATTTTGATGAATATAAGGTAAGCGTAACGTTTTGGTGTAGGTTTTAATTAATTGATCCATGAGTTTTCTCCTTGACTATAAATTGAACTAATTTCAGATAATTGATGATAACAAGCTTGTTCAATAGGGGCCTCTAATAAATCTTTTGAGCCAGAAGGCTTTGAATTTAAATTTACTAAATAATTGATGATTTGATTATTTTGAATCGGTAAGCCTTGTCGCTGTAACCATTCAATGGTAAACTGAATTGTTTCGAGAGAATTTTGTTCAATGATTGTTAAGAGATAGATAAAATCTCGTGGATTTGTGTTATAATAAGTTTGGAATATGTTTTGAAGCCAGGGAGTAGCTTGTTTGAGAGCCAAGCTATGCGCAATTGCCCCAGGCTTCTTTTTTAATGTCGCTAAATAGTGATGAATATCGATATGATATTGATGACGTCCAATTAAGCGTTTCGCCTTGAATAAAAAGCGATCCTGATAATACACTTTAATCTGTTGAATGTTTTTCCGTACCGTCACCTCTTTACCAACCAAGTAATCCGGAACAGAATAAAAATTTGAATCTACATGAATTAAGCTATATTTATTCACTTTATAAGTTGAAGTTAAATACGTATCAAGTGGGACCCGATAAGGAAGTAAATGTTTCTGTTCTTGTGCAAATACCGCATCTGCAGATTGGTTTGTCTGCTGTTTTACTTTTTGATTTTCACGAGTTGTTGCGTCTAAAAGTGCAGTCACTGCATCTGCAATTGTTTTGAAACGATGACATTTACTATAAGCTTTTCGACGAATTAATTCAACCGAACGCTCAACATGACCTTTTTCATGTCCACTATAGGGATTCGTATAACGAGCCGCATAACCATAATAATTCGTTAACTTTTTAACCGCTTCAGTAGGTTGCTTTTCTCTCCCAGCTAAATAGGTCACTTGAACGCGTGCATTGTCATAGACCACTTCAGTTGGAACGCCTTGAATTTCTTCAAAGAAGCGAGTATGAATATCAAGAAAAGCCTCTGTATTTTCGTGTGAGTACAGATAAGCAAATCGCTTATCACTGTATTTTAAATTAAATACCCCGATTTTAAAGCGACGCTCAGCTCCAAGTTCGTCAATATAAAGAGTCACATCTCCCCAGTCAAATTCAGCCACTTGTCCAGGTTCATAAGCCTGTCTAATAAAGGCTTCTTTTGATCGTTGAGTTTGTTTAGCGATATAGGCACAGACTGATTGATAACTAATATCTATTTGATTTGAAATCAACCATTCATAAATATCTATATTTTTCATGATGAGTTTACGTTTGCCTTGTTGAATTTTTTGTTTATTTTCTAATAAACAAGTATTAATCATTTCCTCCACATCAGGTGTTAACTTAAACCGTTGACGGTTACTAATATCGTACTTAGGCTTAGCCGATGAACGAATGATAATCTGTTCTTTTTCTTGAGTAGTTGTCGCTGATTCTAACTCTTTCAAATCTGTCTCATATTGCTTAATATACTTACTCACAGTTTGTCGTGTCATGCCAATCTCTTTCGCAATCTCGGTATAAGATAGACCTGTTAGATATAAGCGAATCATCTTTTCTTTTTTCTCCAATGTTAACACTCCTAACTCCTCCATATCTCTAGTCGATATGGATAATTTTATAAAAGAGATGTTAACTTTTCAAATGCATCCCCGTTAATTATTAGAATACTATAAACAATTATACAGTATTCAACGTTTTTCGACAATTATACGTATTGTTTAATAGATTGAAAAAGTAGGAGGAAGTTATATGAAAAAACAAAAAGTTATTATCTACAGTGTATTTATTGTATTTTTACTGCTTATTGTTTTATTAAATATGAAATCTTCAACTCAACATCAAATGATTAGTGTATACGGTGGAATTATGTTAGCCTACCTAATGTTCAAAATGGTGCTTGCATTTAATTATAAACACGTTGAAAAAGATTTTGACACTGATAAAAAAGTCAGTGTATTAGTACCGGTATATAATGAAAAAACTGAATTGTTAATGGAAACTATTACTACAATTATGCAACAGACCTATCCAATTCATAGTATTTATGTTTTTGATGATGGTAGTTCAGATACTTCAGCGATTGAAGCTGTAGAAGCATATAAATTAACGTTAGGATCAGAAGCAGAAAAAATTCACATTTACAAGTCACCTGTTAATGTTGGAAAAAGAATGGGTCAAATTTATGGGATTAAACGTTCAGAAGCCGATTTCTTTGTTACAGTTGATAGCGATTGTTTCTTACATAATAATGCAATTGAAGAATTAATGAAACCATTTAATGATCCTACAGTCTACGCTGTAAGTGGACATGTTATAGCTAGAAACAGAAAAGTTAATTTATTAACCACATTAATTGATATGCGCTATGAAAATGCATTTCGAGTAGAGCGTGCAGCGCAATCAGTAACAGGTAATATACTGGTATGTAGTGGACCTTTAAGTGCTTATCGTCGCGAAGTATTAGTTGATAATTTAGAAAAATATGAATCACAAATGTTTCTTGGTGCTCCTGTTCAATATGGTGATGATCGATGTTTAACTAATTATGCCATTCAATATGGGAAAACAGTCTATCAATCAACTGCGATTTGTGAAACTGATGTTCCAGAAAGTCTTTCTAAGTTTTTAAAACAACAAGTTAGATGGAATAAGTCATTCTTTAGAGAAAGTATTATTGGACTAAAGATTGGATTTAAAAAACCATTTGTTTTATTTTGGATTATATTGGAATTAGGTCTATGGTTAACTTTTTCGATAGCTTTAATTTTAGGTGTTTATTATCAAGTGACTAACTTTGCCTGGACTTTAATCTTTTATACCATTTGTATGTCTTGTTTAACGGCATATTCACGAAATGTATTCTATATTATACGACAGCCATTTCTTTTCTTATTAGCTCCACTATATGGGATTATTCATATGACATGTCTTTTGCCTATTCGTATTTATGCTTTATTTACATTACGAGATAAAAAATGGGGAACTAGATAAAAATAAACGTTTGATATTTTTAAAGTTAAAAGAAGGTGGATTGTGTGGATAATCTGCAATTTCAATCGATAATTTTAAAAAAAGATCAAAGTAACAACGTAAAAAGATATTATTTTATCAAACGAAATTTTGATATAGTTATATCTCTAATGGGGTTAGTTTTATTAAGTCCCATAATATTATTTTTTTCTGTATTAGTCTATATTGAATCACCGGGAAAAGTCATCTTTAAACAAAAACGAATTGGAAAAAATGGTAGTGTTTTTACGTTGTACAAAATAAGATCAATGCGATTAGATGCAGAAAGAAATGGAGAACAATGGACTCAAGAGAAAGATACTCGTATTTTAAAAATTGGTACATTTATAAGAAGAACAAAGATTGATGAATTACCGCAATTAATTAATGTTATTAAAGGAGAGATGACATTAGTAGGGCCTAGACCAGAAACTCCAACATTAACATTCAAATTTAATGATAAATATCCTGGATTTGTTAATCGATTATCAGTTACCCCTGGACTAACTGGGTTGGCTCAGATCTCAGGTGGATACGATCTGAACCCACATGAGAAATTAAAAAAAGATTTAGAGTATATAGGGAATCAAAGTTTAATAATGGATATATGGATTGTTCTAAATACTTTTCTTGTAGTTATTACTGGAAAGGGAGCAAGATAAGATTAAAATATTAATCAATAAAAAATAAAGGGAGATTGAAAATGAAAATAACAGTAGTAGGAATTGGTTATGTAGGATTATCAAATGCGGTTTTGTTATCTCAGCACAATGAAGTGATTGCATTAGATATTGATAAAGAAAGAGTAGATATGCTTAATAACAGAAAATCTCCCATTGTTGATGAAGATATTGAAACATATCTAAAGGCTAGAGATTTAAATTTAATTGCTACTACTGATGAATTAATAGCATATAGTCAAGCAGACTACATTATTATTTCCACACCAACAAATTATAATGCTGAAAAAGGTGCTTTTGATACCAAAACAATTGATCATACCATAAAGAAAATTCAATCTATTAACGCTAAGGCTACTATAGTAATAAAGTCAACTGTTCCAATTGGTTATACAGCTGAGGTTTGTAAATTATATGATACAAACAATATTATATTTTCTCCTGAATTTTTAAGAGAAGGTAAAGCATTATATGATAATTTATATCCATCAAGAATAATAATAGGTCAAAAATCGAAAAACGCACAGATATTTGCAGATTTATTGTTACAGGGAGCTGTGAAAAAAGATGTTCCTATGTTGTTTACAGGTTCTTCAGAAGCTGAAGCTATTAAATTATTTTCTAATGCGTACCTAGCATTACGTGTAGCGTATTTTAATGAATTAGATACCTATGCAGAAACGCACAATTTGAATACAGAGCAAATTATTAAAGGAGTCTGTTTAGATTCGCGTATTGGATCCGATTATAATAATCCTTCTTTTGGATATGGAGGATATTGTCTTCCAAAAGATACTCAGCAATTATGTGCTAATTATGAAGATATTCCTAATAATATTATCAGTGCGATTGTATTAGCCAATCAAACACGTAAGGATCATATTGTAAATATGATTATTAAAAATAATCCAAAAACTGTTGGAATCTATAGGATAACAATGAAAACTGATTCTGATAATTGTCGCACATCGGCAATATTAGATATTATACATTCTCTTATTGCTAGAGGCATTAATGTAGTCATTTATGAACCTAAAGTTAGCCAACAGATTGATTTAGATTGCCAGATCCTCGATAAATTAGAAGAATTTAAGAAATTATCTGACATCATTGTTGCTAATCGAATTTCTGATGAATTAGATGATGTAAAGGAAAAAGTATATAGTCGAGATTTATTCAATAAAGATTAATTGTATATTATAAATTATTTTGAAGTTCTGTTTTTAATATTTCCAGATGTTAAGTAATAAAAAGCGAGTCAATCTTGATATAGTACCACAATCATAGACCCTAAAGTAAGTCTATGATTGTGGTACTTTTTCTATGTAATCAAAAGAAGTTCAATGGTAACTTTTAAGCATGTAATATAAACGTTTATTTTAACCTCTAACTTTGAACTAAAACTAAGTTATCAAAGAACAGGAAGTCAGTTCTTTTGATTAATGAAAATCCAATGATTTTTTAATTAAATTAATCCTCAGATTCTCAATTATCCACTTCTTTTTCGAATATAATTTTTAAAAGAAATGGGAGTGAATGAATAAAGTAAGTTAAATGTAATAATAACATTTATAAACATATATTATTTCCTTGAATGATTACTCAGGAGGTAGTATGCATGTCGAATGTCGCAAAACGAATTAATATTGTATCCATTAAAATGGTCAAGGAGTCTAGCTTCCTTTATCAAACATGTCAAATCTTATCACCTAGTGATGCCTATGAAATGATTAAAGAACAACTAGAAGGAGTAGATCGGGAGCAATTCATTATTTCTTGTTTGAATGCTAAAAATGAACCAAATAATATTTCAGTAGTATCAGTTGGAACACTCAATAAAGCTATCATCCATCCATCCAAGAGAAGTATTTAAAACAGCCATCCTATCAAATGCTGCTAGTATTATGGCATTTCATAATCATCCATCAGGTGAAACAACACCATCACAACAAGATATTCAATTAACTAACCGTTTATATCAAGCGGGTGAGTTACTCGGTATTAAGTTGTTAGATCACCTAATTATCGGAGATGGAAGATTTACATCATTAAAAGAAAAAGGTTATTTATAAAGAGCTAAGTGATTATATTAAAGTCACTTAGCTCTTTCCTTATATCATCTATAATAGAAGGGGGAAGAGATAATAAGTTATAAATTAACGATTTGTATTACTGAAACATTGGAGCGTCTGATTGAAGTAGAGGTTGATGACATTGACTGTGATCCGATTGAATATGTAAGACAGCAATATCTTGATGAAGAAATCATCTTAGATGCTAATGATGCTTGGCTATCTCTTTTTTTTGCTAATTTTATTAATAATTGTGCTCATGGTGGAGGCTACTGCCACCATGGATACAATTTCATCATAAGATTACATTTTATAGTAGGATCTTATATCAATGAAATATTTTATGAAAATGCTTGAAACCATTGATAATAAACAAAAAAACATATCTAAACTCAGAATTAGCTTCTGTTCTTAGATATGTTTTTTCTTGGTAAATATTGCGTACGAGAATTTTATGGTGGAGATGGGGCGTTCCGGTTAGTATCCACGTCCAGAAATAAAAATTGAATCAATATAAAAATGTTAAATATTGTAAGTAAACCTTGGATGTTGTAAAATTACAGATGATTTATAATATTAATCTAAAATGGAAAGGATGAAGACCTATTTTGAAAACTCTACTTAATGAAAAAATTCTATTGATTAAAAAAATTTTGCGTAATCAAAAAATATGGCTAATAAAAAAATCTATAGAGTTTATAGGATATGTTTGCATCTTTATTTTTTTGAGTATACATATATACTTCATTATGAAATATTTTAGATGCGCTGACTATTTTATGTGGATTCCACTGTTATTAGGTTTTATTGTCCCCAAATTAGGTTCAATTTTAAAGTATAGATTCTCTGTTAATATGAGTTTAGTAGTAGCATTAACTACCTTGATTATTATTTATATATCAAAGACGAACTTAAAAATAATATTTTTTTATAGTGAAAATGATACTTTTATTTTGGTAATATTAATTACAATTTTTTTAATTAGTAGAATTTTATCTACTGACTACAACACTAATTTTAAAAATGATGAACAAAAAAAAGAAGAAGAATTAGACTTGTTTAACTTATTGTATGTTAATACATCAAAAGTACACGAAATAGCAATGTTGATTGATAATAAAGTAATGAAAACAGTCGAAAAGGAACAAATCTCTGAAGATCTATTAAAATCATCATATTCATATACATTAAAATCAAATGTAGCTGCATCAGATGGCTCTATTGAAAAAGAAGAAAACTATAAAAAAAGAGTATATGAAAACTTTGATGTTAAGATGACTAAATCTATAATGCTTAGAAAAATATATAATAAAATAAAGCATAATGAACTAAGTGGAGAGTTTAAAGTTGGACAACTAGTTATGTTTAATGAAGTTTCATTGAAGAGAACAAACGTTGATGATACAGTTATGATGTTAAATGTTCTCCAAGATAGTAAAATTAAGAATCATTCGGATGAAAATATCGAGATTAATATGAATAAAATGATGGAAAAAATGTTAGATGATTTTACAATTGATTACGAATTCGAGCAAAGTGGAGAAGGAAGGATATCAAATTCTAAGTACATATTTCAATTACCGTATAAATCTAATGAAAACTTTGAAAATGGATACCAACATAATGATTTACAACTTGGAATGCTCAGTTTAATTGGAATTTATAGAGGTGAAATTGATTTTTCAGAGAAGGAAAGTGTATCATCTAAATTTCTTGAAATGATGTCTGAGTCCTATAATAATTCTATAAGTACAGAAAGTGATGATGTTATGAAAAGTAGTATTATACAAGAAAATCAACAGTTATTACCATTCAAGTTTAAACACAATAAGTTGAATGAACAATATCATCTAATAGATATCATAGCAATTATTCAAGAATTAAATATAGACTAAATATAGAAAGAGTTAAATAGTATGGAAAAAGTATTATATGTTTATAGTAATGAAAATATAGAAGAGTTAAAAAAAGATTTTAGTAAAAGCAATATTGTTAGCATAAGTTATATATTTAATAAATTTGCTGATTTAGATGATTTTGAAGATAAAGACTATGATGAATATATAATTGATCTTTCCGTATTAGCGTTTGAGAATGGAATTTATAGGTTGGTGCTAGAAAGATATCTGTATAAACTCACAGATTTTTTTGAAAGTTCTAAGTTTTTAGTTAATAACTTTCAGAGAGATGCTTTTCTTAGTAAGTATCCACATATATTTGATTCAATTAGTGATGAATATGTAAAATCAGATGATAACGTAAATATAAGCGAAGATATTGCAAAAATAGAAAATCAGCATAGTAAAACTATACCTTTATTTATATATAGTAGTACATTGTTAGAAATTATCACTGAAAAATATAAGATTATATCTATTGGGTGTCTTTTTAATGGGATCGATAACTCAACATTTAATTTTAATTTGGAGAGTGTAAAATCATTTTTTGATCGTAATGAAATACAATACATAGATATTACTCAAGTGATTGATCTATTTAATTTGAGAAAAGACTTAACATTAACATTTGAAATTATATTAAGACAAATTTTTATGTATAAAAATAATATTAATTTTTTAGTTTGTAATGAAAAGTTAGATGACGTAAAGAAATATTTACCATTTACATTTAAAATTAATACTGAGTTTTTCTCTAGAGAGGAGGTATCATCTGAATCTCAAAAAGTAATTAATAGTGAATGTGATACTAAAGAAATAATCGATATAATTAACAATAAACTAAAAGGTCATGATGAGTTTAAAAAAGATTTCAAATTTAATTTGCAAAAATATATGTTTCTTCATAAATTAGGGGAGCGTAAGATATTTTCTATCTTCTTAACTGGAGAATCTGGAATAGGCAAAACTGAATTTGCCAAAATGCTTTCAGAAGCAATGTATCCTACAGAAAGTTTAATAAAGATTAATTTTGGAAATTACTCTAGTGAAGGTGTATTAAATAGTTTAATCGGTTCGCCACCGGGTTATATTGGTAGCGAAGATGGAGGGGAGCTTATCAATAAACTTAAAAATTCAAATTCTAAAATAGTACTTATAGATGAATTTGAAAAAGCAACACCAGGTGTATTTCATTTTTTCTATGAACTTTTAGAAGATGGAAAGTTTACTGATCGACATGGTGTTTCGCATAATATGGATGGATATATTATTATATTTACCTCTAACCTGTCACGAAAAAGATATATTAATAATGTTCCAAATCCTTTGAAATCAAGATTCGATATGGTTTATGAATTTCTTGAGTTACCTATGGAAGAAAAGAAAAAATTTGTGCTAGAAACAGCAGAAAAATTAATAGAAAAAATATATCAATATGAGAATGCAAAGATAGAGGTTAATCATATACAAGATGAACTAGACGAATTAATCCTACATAATAATATGCGTAGTATAAAAAGAAAAGTTGAAGATGTAGTAATATCAGAGTATTATAAATTGATGCAGAAAAATTAGCAGTTATTAGTTAATTTTTGATTGCTAGGATATTTGTAATGGAATTTTAGTATTGATTATCGAGGGTGGATATTTAGGTAGTGGAATAAACGATATAATATGGATGGGATATGTTGTGAATTAAGTGTTATCTATGCAATAAAGAAGGAAGATATTTTAGGAGAGTAATTATAAGTTTCTGAAACTGTTTATGATTACTTAAATGAATATAATCAAGGATTATTTAGTAGTTATTTAGATGAATGGACTACTAGATATAAGTACGATATTGTAGATCCAGGTGTGGAAGATGAGAATGTTGAAGATTTCAAATAATAATGTAATAAAGGGAGTGAATTAAAGTGATAGAAAGAGTTTGGGATTGCATAGTAAGAAATGAGGGAAAAGAGTTTCAACAAATAAGAGGAAAGATATTTACATATAAAATAAAAGGAAATAGTATAAGTTTAGATACAACAAACTATACCATACCGAAATCACATATAGAAAAAGCATTGAGTAGATATCCTTTTGAAAATACAACAGTAATACAAGATCTCATAGCACCCTCATATATCTATGCTATAATGATGGATGAAAAAGTAAGAAAAATAATAACTGAAAAAACACGCTCCGTAGAGTAAGATACGGGGAACGGTATTTCAAGCAATGAAATAATAATATCATTAGAGTCGGGCTTGCCTACTCTAAGAAATAGAAGAACTGGACATGTTCAAGGTAAAGAAATTGTCGGAGTTCTAGAATATTTGGCTGTATATGTAATTAATCTTGGCTCTGAGTCAATATTTTGGACATAAAAAAGTTAAATTTTTAAGCAGCTTATCGTGTAAGTCGTTCGCATTCATCAGGGGTTAATTGTTAAAGCGACTTAATTGGATTATTAGTTATTTTAGTTAATTAGAGTTGTAGATTCGATATAATCAGCCTTATATTAAATCCTAATGAAAGAAGCTAACCATTGAAGGTTAGCTTCTTTTTCTTTTTTTGCATAGAAGGAGTGAATGCTATTTGATCTTGTATTGAAGTTACCTCATTGGTAGAAAGTATTAAACCTAGATAGATACGATCATTAAAGATAGAGTACCTAGAAAGTTAACGATTAGTCTTTTCTTTTCTGATAATCTCTACTTCTTCAACAGATAAACCTGTTTTCAATGCTATGGTTTCATTGTCTAGGATATCTAATAAATTCTTCGCAATCTCTATATTACGTTGTTTTGCTCCTTGTTCAATTCCTTGTTGAATCCCTTTTTCTTCTGCGTAAGCTAAGGCACTGACTTCATTCAAACGTGTTTCACGACGCTTTTCATATCGTTCTCTTTCTTTGCGATCACCACTTAATCGAATCAATTCAGCTTTTGCTTCTTTGATGTTTATTTCCACTTGTTCTAATTCTTGGACTAATTCACTTTCAGGATGATTAATAAAATAGACCCAAGCCTCTAGTTTACTTTTAATCTCTTCAATGTGTTGGATCTCTTTCATTTTTTTTAATTCAATAAAATGTAATTCCATTACATCTGTTAATTCTTCGTGAGTTTCACAATCTTTCAAACGATAAACACTATGAAACTTAGAATGATTTAATAAGTTAAAATCTAGTAAATTAATACAAATCGTTCGAGATAGTTTTTGATAGTTTTCCCCATTTTCTAGCTGTCCCTCATATAACTTGCTCCAATAATATAAGCTACGCTTAATCATGTTGTATTCATCTTTGAGCTGAATTTCTATGTTGATATGTTCCCCTTTATTCGTAATTGCTTTAACATCTAATCGGCTATACTTATCTTCTAAATGGCTTTTTTCAATGGTTGTATCTTTCAACTCAACCGATTGAATCGGATCAATCGGATTTAAGACCGCATTTAAAAATGAAATGAGGACATTAGGGTGTTTTTCATTCCCGAAAATACGTTTAAAGACAAAATCCATCTTAGGTGGTAATAATGCAGGTGTCATTTTATCAACCTTTCTTTTTTATCAGTTTATTTTATTATACTATGTTATAAACTCGATCACATCTATGAAATCACTAATTTATAGAATTTAAATTTATGATCCATTCATCGTTGAAAATCACAAGTGTTTTAAGATCTCTTGACTTTGTTTGGAATATTTTGTGATAGAATGATACTGTGAATAAAATTAGGGGAGGATTTACATGTCATATCAAAGTGAAGCTGAATTAGAGAAACAGTTGATACAACAGTTAGTTGATCTAGGCTATGAAAAAGTCACTGTTTCAAATGAGGAAGAGCTAGTTCGAAGTTTTAGAAAACAATTATCGTTACATAATGAATCGAAATTAGATGGTGTACCATTTACAGATAAAGAATTTGAACGTATTATGCGTCATATTGAGGGAAAAAGTGTCTTCCAAAGTGCTAAGATCTTACGTGATAAATTTGTGTTAGAGCGTGAAGATGGATCAACGATGTATGTGGAGTTCTTTGACTGTCAAAACTGGTGTAAAAATAGATTCCAAGTCACAGCTCAAACAACGGTTGTTGGGAAGTATACGAATCGTTATGATGTGACACTTTTAATCAATGGATTACCGTTAGTTCAAATTGAATTAAAACGTCGTGGATTAGATATGAAAGAAGCCTTCAATCAAATTGATCGCTATCGTAAACATTCGTATCAAGGCTTATATCGTTATATTCAAGTGTTTGTGATTAGTAATGGGGTAGATACCAAATACTTCGCCAATACGGATAAAGAGTTAATGTATAGTCAGACGTTCTTCTGGACGAATGCAGAAAATGAACGAATTAGTAACTTGAATGATTTTGCCTTTACTTTCTTAGAAAAGTGTCAAATCTCAAAAGTGATTGCCCGTTATATGGTCATCAATGAAACCGATCAAGCCTTAATGGTCATGCGACCTTATCAAATTTTTGCCGTAGAAACATTAGTGACAAGAGCGTTAGAGACAAACAACAACGGCTATATCTGGCATACGACAGGAAGTGGAAAAACCTTAACGTCATTTAAAGTGAGTCAGATTCTTGCAAACGAACCAAGTATTAAAAAAGTTTTCTTCTTAGTCGATCGTAAAGATTTAGATAGTCAAACGATTAAAGAGTTCAACAAGTTTGAACCAGATTCAGTTGATACCACGGATAAAACAGAAAAATTGGTTCAACAAATTAGAGATATTAATCGTCCGTTGATTGTGACGACGATTCAAAAGATGTCAAATGCGATTAAGTCACCACGCTATGAAAAAATCATGGAGCAGTACCGTGATGATAAAGTTATTTTTATTATTGATGAGTGTCATCGCTCACAGTTTGGAGATATGCATAAAGCGATCAATAAACACTTCCACAATGCTCAATACTTTGGATTCACAGGAACGCCACGTTTTGAAGAGAACAAGAGTCAAGATGGGCGTGTCACAGCCGATCTATTTGAAAAATGTCTGCATACCTATTTAATTAAAGATGCGATTAATGATAATAACGTCTTAGGATTTTCGGTGGAATACATTAATACGATTCGTGGAAATTATGATGAGTTTGATGATACTAAAGTTAAAGCGATTAATACGGATGAAATCTTTATGAATGATCAGCGTGTTGAGGAAATCGCCAACCATATTATCAACAATCATGCCTCAAAAACACGTAACCAAGAATATACTGCCATCTTTACGGTTCAAAGTATTCCCATGTTGATTAAATATTATGATGCTTTCAAAGCCATCAATCATAAGCTAAAAATTGCTGGAATCTTTACGTTTGGAGCGAATGAAGATAGTGAAGGGCGTGATGAACATTCTCGTGATAGTTTAGAGCGAATGATTACCGATTATAATCAATTATTTAATACGAATTATTCAACAGATACGTTTTCTAACTATTTTTCAGATGTATCCAAGCGTGTGAAAAATGCACAAATAGATATTCTGTTAGTGGTCAATATGTTCTTAACGGGATTTGATGCCAAAACCTTAAACACCCTATATGTCGATAAGAATTTAAAGTATCATGATTTATTACAAGCGTATTCTCGTACGAATCGTGTTCAAAAGACAACGAAGCCTTATGGAAATATTGTTTGTTACCGCAACTTAAAAGAGAATACGGATAATGCCATTCGTTTATTCTCACAGACGAATAATACCGACACTGTTTTAATGCAAAGCTACGACTACTATTTAGATCTTTTCCATGCGGAATTAAAACAATTATATGAACTAGCCCAAACGCCACAAGAGGTCGACGGGCTTCAAACGGAAGAAGAAAAACGTCAATTTATTTTATGCTTCCGTGAATTATCCAAAGCATTAGTTAAATTAGAAACCTTCACAGATTTTGAATTTAATGAAGAGGAAGTTGGAATCTCAGAACAAACGTATCAAGATTTTAAAAGTAAATATTTCTTAATTTATGATGAAGTGAAACGTGCGGAAGGAGAAAAAGCCTCTGTTTTAGCCGATATTGATTTTTGTATTGAAATCATGCATACCGATAAAATCAATGTCAGCTACATCATGAACCTCATTCGAAATATTGATTTAACGGATGCACAGAAGCGTGATCAAGATATTAAAGAGATTATGACGGAACTCGATCGTGCGGATAATGAAGAATTACGTTTAAAAGTTGATTTATTAAAATCGTTCTTAAATAAAGTGATTCCTCATTTATCACCAGAAGATTCCATTGATGAGGCATACTATGAATTTGAAGAGCAATCACGCCAAGAAGAAGTGAAATATTTTGCACAGGAAGTCAACTTAGATGAAGAAGTGATTAATGAGTTTGTGGCTGAATATCAATACGCCGGAATTTTAAATCATCAAGAGATTTCTGATGCGGTGGTAGATAAGCTACTAGCTAAAAAACGTAAAGTCAAAAAAGTTAAAGATTTCATTGTGGATCATACGATGAAATATAATTAAAATTGTTATTTTTAAAAATAGCACACTCATTTTCTTGACGAGTGTGCTGTTTTTTTGTTATGCTATTTATATAAATAACAGGATGGGGGTGAAAGATTGAAATTAGAGGAAATGGGTAAGTTATCCATTGGGCTAACCTTATCTCGTATCGAGGCTAGACCAGGAGAAGCCTTTCAAGGGTTCGAACTCTTTACGATGCAAGAGTTAAGTAAAGAAACAGGAAACCATGATGTAAAAATCCAATCCCAATTCATAAAGGTATCTGAAAAACGTTTGAAAGATTTAACGCTATCTAAACAAGGAATGGTGGTTATCGGATTAACGTCCTATAAAGCCTTTGTGATAACCAAAGCCTATGAGCATCGAGTGATTCCATCTAACTTTGCCTATTTACAATGTGATGAAGGCATTGATCCTGATTATGTGGCATGGTACTTTAATGAGCATCCACAAATTCAAAAACAGTTAACGTTAGCCATGCAAGGTTCGATTATCCGGGCTTTATCCGTTCAGATGTTAAGGGAGTTAAAGATGGAGGTCCCACCTTTAGCACTTCAACAAAAATTAGGGTCCATTTACCGATTAAAGAGTCAACGCCAAAAGTTATTAATAGAAAAACGAAAATTAGAAGAAAAGGTAATGAATCAATTGATGATTCAATATTTGAAGGAGGAAATTTAGATGACAGTGAGTGACATTCAAAAACAACAACAAGCGGATTTACATGCTCGTTTATGGTCCATTGCCAATACGTTACGAGGAACAATGGAGGCGTATGACTTTAAAAACTATATTTTAGGATTAATCTTCTATCGTTACTTATCAGAAAATGTAGAAAGTCGTGCCTCAAAATTATTAGAGGAAGATGGAATTAGCTACGCTGAGGCTTGGAAAGATGAAGAATATCGTGAAGCGTTACAAGAAGAATTAATTCATCAAATTGGATACTTCATTGAGCCTGACTATTTATTCTCTCACTTATTAACGTTAATTGAAGAACGTCAGTTTGATATTGAGATTTTACAAGGAGCCATCAATAATATTACCGAATCAACGATTGGTCATGAAAGTCAACAAGACTTCGATCATTTATTTGATGATATGGATTTAACCTCAACAAAGCTTGGACGCGATGTGAAAAGTCGTTCTGCTTTAATTGCGAAAGTGATGGCAGATATTGCGGATATTCCATTTGTTTATGAGAATTCAGAAATTGATGTGTTAGGAGATGCTTACGAATACTTAATTTCTCAGTTTGCGGCGAATGCCGGTAAAAAAGCAGGGGAATTCTATACGCCACAACAAGTGTCTAAAATTTTAGCTAAAATCGTCACAGCCGGTAAAAAAGACTTAAAGAATGTGTATGACCCAACGTGTGGTTCAGGATCTTTATTATTACGTGTTGGTCGTGAAGCCAATGTTCGTAAATTCTATGGTCAAGAGTTAACAGCGACGACTTACAACTTAGCGCGTATGAATATGTTATTACATGGTGTCAATTACATGAACTTTGATATTCGTAATGATGATACATTAGAACATCCTCAACATCTAGAAGAACGATTTGAAGCGATTGTGGCCAATCCGCCTTATTCAGCGAATTGGAGTGCGGATGCGAAGTTTTTAGATGATGAACGTTTCAGTGCTTATGGGAAATTAGCACCTAAATCAAAAGCCGACTTTGCGTTTATTCAACATATGATTTATCAATTAGATGATAAAGGAACCATGGCTGTTGTCCTACCTCATGGAGTCTTATTCCGTGGCGCAGCCGAAGGTGTCATTCGTAAATATCTAATTGAAGAACGTAATTTATTAGATGCGGTTATCGGATTACCAGCGAATATTTTCTATGGAACAAGTATTCCAACCGTAATCTTAGTCTTCAAAAAATGTCGTGAACACAATGAAGATATTTTATTCATTGATGCGTCAAATGAATTTGATAAGGGAAAAAATCAAAACTTATTAACAGAAGAACATGTGAACAAAATTGTTCAAACGTATCTAAATCGTGAAACCATTGATAAATACTCATATGTGGCAACACTGGATGAAGTTAAAGAAAATGACTATAACTTAAATATTCCTCGTTATGTGGATACTTTTGAAGAAGAAGAGCCAGTCGATTTACAAGCAGTAAGTGCACGAATTGCAGAAATTGATCAAGAAATTGCAAGCATTGATCAAGAATTAGCCACTTACTTAAAAGAACTTGGATTATAAGAGGAGGTGAATAACATGAATAAAGTACCAAATCTTAGATTTAAAGAGTTTAGTGGAGATTGGGGAAGTAAAAAAATAGGTGAAATTACTATTAAAGTTGGAAGTGGTAAAACTCCTAAAGGTGGAAATTCAGTGTATACTGATGAGGGAATAATATTTCTACGAAGTCAAAATGTTTTAAATGGTAAATTGAGCTTAGATGATGTTGCATACATAACAGAAGATATAAATTCTACGATGAAGTCTACAGAAGTATATCCAAATGATATACTACTTAATATTACAGGAGCATCAATTGGAAGAAGTTGTTGCGTTCCTGAAAGTTTTGAAAGAGCAAATGTTAACCAACATGTTTGTATCATAAGATTAAATAAAAATTATAATTCGAATTTTGTAATGAATCAAATTATTTCCTCTAGAGTTCAAAAACAGATTAATAGTTTCCAAGCAGGAGGTAATCGAGAAGGATTAAATTTTGAACAAATAAAAGGAATGAAAATAAGCTCAACTACTTTAGAAGAACAAGAAAAAATAGCTTCTTTCTTTTCTTTAATTGATAAAAAAATTGAACTACAAACAGAAAAAGTCGAAGAATTAAAAAACTATAAAAAGGGAATCATGCAAAAAATATTCTCACAAGAACTAAGATTCAAAGATGAGAATGGAAATGAATATCCTGAGTGGGAGATTTCTACTATTGAGAAAATTGCAAATTTAGAAAAAGGTTTTACTCCTGATACAAAAGATGAAGAAGGTTGGATAGGTGATATTCCGTGGCTTTCCATTGCAGATATGAAACAGGGAAAGTATGTGGCTAACGTTTCAAAATATATCTCTAATAAAGCATTAGGGAAGAAACATTTAGTACCAACTGGAACTTTGATCATGAGTTTCAAGTTAACTATAGGTCGATTAGCAATAGTTGAAGAGCCTCTTATGACAAATGAAGCAATATGTCATTTTTATTGGAAAAATAGTAACATTAATACTGAATATATGTATTATTATTTAAACAGTGTAAATGTTGAAAGTTTTGGGTGTAGAGCAGCTAAAGGAATTACCCTAAACAATGATAGTTTAAATTCAATTGTTGTGAAAATTCCTGTTATTCAAGAACAAAAGAAAATTTCGGAACTTCTCATGAGTGTGGATAAAAAAATTGAAAAAGAACAAGAAAAATTGGAACGTCTAAAACAATATAAACAAGGGCTATTACGACAAATGTTCATTTAAAGGGCAAAGATTAATATATAATGTAATAACTAGATTTATAAACATATATTATTTCCTTGAATATAGTTACTCAGGAGGTAATATACATGTCGAATGTCGCAAAACGTATTAATATCGTATCCATTAAAATGATAAAGGAGTCTAGCTTCCTCTATCAAACACGTCAAATTTTATCACCAAGTGATGCCTATGAAATGATTAAAGAACAACTAGAAGGATTAGATCGTGAGCAATTCATCATTGCTTGTTTGAATACTAAAAATGAACCGACTAATATCACAGTGGTATCAGTAGGTTCACTAAATAAAGCGATTGTCCATCCAAGGGAAGTCTTTAAAACAGCCATCCTATCGAATGCAGCTAGTGTGATGGCGTTTCATAATCATCCATCAGGAGATACGA
>OLNJ01000819.1_pt1 | contig 21466 bp, 18 predicted proteins | sample 1672191 | NCBI WGS metagenome assembly OLNJ01 (sample SAMEA3136657, study PRJEB25190) | human gut metagenome | biome: human gut; feature: human-associated habitat; material: faeces | place: Austria | collected 2013 | reverse complement strand
GTGAATCGAGTGGAGTTGAAACGACTGAATATACAGTGAAAGCAGGGGATACGTTGTGGGGGATTGCGGCTAAATATGGTACAACGGTTTCCGAATTAGTGAAGTTGAATGGGATCACTAATCCTAATATGATATATGTTGGGAAAGCGTTATATCTTAATTGAAATAATACATTCTTTTTTGTCGGTTTTTATGACGTTATTACGTGAATTGTTGTTTTGTTTTTTTTATGGTGATATGATGGTGGGGAATATGCTTTATTGTAGCAGAGTAGGGAGTTACATTTTAGGTGTTTATTTTGATAAACTATCTTTTAAATCATAACTTACAATTTTAAAAGACCTATTTATTTAGTGCTAACTTTTTAGAAGCTAAGAGACGTAGACAACAGGGGATGGTTGTCTAAAATTTATATATTGAGGTGGATTATTTTGCAGAGGATTTTATTCGTCCTTCTCCTTTTGGGAACACTCGTTGGAATCGGTATTCATCATAAGGAAACAACAGAATCGTTAGAGTTAAGTGAGTTTATTGAGAATTTAGATCATCAGCTCATGAGTCTAACCCCAGATGTGTTAGTAAGCTATGAGAAAGAGGTCATTGAGAGGTTCGATGACATTAAAAATCGGAATGAATTAAAAAAAGCTTATTCTTATCTAGCATATGTGAACTTTTATCAAGGAGAGTATGAAGAATCAAATAATTACTTTGTAAAGGAATTATCTATTGGAAAAAATCAACCTGAAGAAGTAGAAGCAATCGTATTGATGGGGATTTCTAAAAATTATTTATATCTTGAGAATAATCCTAAATCAGATGAGTATTTTGAATACGCTAAATCTCTTGCTATTAAGAGTGAGAATGATCAGTTGTTATCGCTGATTTATCAGATGCGAGCTGAAGATTACATTAATCTACTTGTGAATACTAATCAAGCAGTCCAATTATTACAAGAGTCTATAGAACTTAGTTCAGATGTTTATCAAAATATTATGAGTTGCTTAATCTTAAAGAATCTTTATTTAGGAACTTTACAGATAGATTTATCGAATCAGTATGCGCTAAAGGCTATCACCCTTGCTCAAACTTATGGCTATGAAGACTTACTAAGTTGTGGCATTAGTAGTTTAGTTATTAATGAGTATCTCAATGAATCTTATACGAATGTGATTTTGATTTATGAAGATTTAATTGTGGCAAGGCAAGAGGAAATTCCTTTTTATATGTTCGGGCTGTATATTTATAGTATTGCTAACGAGCACGGGATTGAGAAAGCCTTAGAGTTGATTGAAGATGAAAGAGTTAACTCAGTATTAGAAGAAAGTGAATATGAAGAGGGCTACAAGTCAATCATTAGAGCCAAGTTATATATTGAGGATGGACAAAAGGAAAAAGCATTAGAACAATTATTGGCAGCCGAATTTGAGGCGGAGGGGAACTATGAAATTCAGTCTCTAAATGTTTTTAAAAATAAGCTCTATGGTGACATTAAGTTCGAGGGGCAAGAATTGATTGATTTTTATACAGATTTTTATGAAGAGGTAATGAAAGGGGATATTGATTCCGTATTAAGAATTTTATTGTTAAAGGATATCATTCAAAAAAATCTTGAGTTAGAAAATTATGAACAAGCTTTTTACTTTGCAAGTCAAATCCCTACCCCATTAAAATCAGAAAGTTTGATTCAAATTAATTTGATTGAAGAAAATCTTAAAAATACGATGAGTGATAAAGTTGACGATAAGAATCCATCCTTAATAATAGGCAGATGGATTCTTGTTGGGGGATTACTCGCAACGATTTTGTTTGTCTGTTATAATAAAAAACGAAAAAGTTTACGTTCTAAAAAACAAGACTTACCTGATAAAGAGATGGAAGCTTTAACGTTACAACAGTTATATGATCAATGCTCGGAGAAATATCCAAATGGAAGTGTTTTTGTTGTTGATTTAGATAATTTTAAAAAGTTCAATGAGACATATGGATATATTGCTGGAGATCAGGTGATTGAGCAAGTATTTGAGTTAATTAAGAGTGAGTTTAAAGAAGGATTGTTGACGAGACATAATGGACAACAGTTTATTATTGTGACACAAGATGATAAAATGAGAGCAGCACAGCGTGCACAACAATTGATTGATAAAACATATGCTTTAAATATTGAACATGTGACGAATTTAAGAGATTTACGTATGACGTTAAGTGTGGGAATTGTTTGTGGTAATTTAGATTCATCGATTAATTTAGATAAATATCTAAAAAAAGCACAGGATTTAGTCTTAATCTCAAAAGAAAAAGGAAAAAATAGGTTGACGATTTAAACTTGAATTAGGTATAGTTTGCTTGTTAAAATGTTAACTTAGGAGAGTTTGCGGATTAATGGTGGTGAAATAATGTATAAAATTGCAATTTGTGAAGATTCGCGAATTCAAGCAGTTGAGTTAATTGACAGTTTAAAGGCTTATGGAAGTGAGTGTAGAATTAAGTTTGAGATTGATTATTTTGAATGTGGTGAAGATTTTTTAGAAAAAGATTATTTTGAATATGATGTCATCTTTCTAGATGTTGAGATGCCTAGGATTAATGGGATAGAAGTGGCCAAAGAAATTAGAAAAACGTGTCCTAAAAGTAAAATCATTTTTGTTACAGCTTATGAACATTATTGGCCAGAAGGATATAAGGTCATGGCATCAAGATTTTTAATCAAACCGTTAAAGCAGGATGAATTAACTGAAGCGTTGACTTCCTTAATTGAAGAATTAAATACTGCAAAAAAATATATTTCTGCTCGTAGTGAAAGGGCATTAGAGAAAGTATTAATTGAGGATATCACTTATTTAGAAATATCAGGTCGAAAAGTTTTAATTCATACACCTGAAGCAATCTATACAAGTAGTTATAATTTAAATAGTTGGTATCATCGTTTAGCGATTCATCATTTTGAATATACCCATTCAAGTTATTTAATAAATTTAAAATATGTAAAATTAGTTGCTCGGGATAAAGTGACATTGACAACAGGTGAAGATGTTTATATGTCATTAAGAAAATATAAAGGTTTTAAAACGAGTTTTGTTCGTTATATTAGTCAACTTTAATATAAACGCCCATTGAGTGCAATGGGCGTTTTTTTTGTTTAGAAAGGATGATAAGAATGCAAAAAAACAACTCGGAAAAGCGAATTTACCTTAATGCTATTCTTATCATTGGGATCGTCGTTTGTGGTTTAATATGGATTTATATTAGGATTATGCAGGTGGCTTATCAAAACAATATTAATTGTTTAACGGAATCTTTAATTGAAGTGGAACAAAGTAAATTGAAAAATGATGTTAATGAGTTGATGATTAGAGTGAATATTGATTTTGATTATCTGATTGAAGATTATAATAAATCGTTAAATGTTGTCGATTCAATCCTCCATGAATATATCATTGAAAAATCTGAACAAGACAAGGATATTATGGAGATGTTTATTTTTTTAACTTCTGTCTACAAAGATTTACAAATTAGGGTCTACGATCAACACCATCAAACCGTGGTAGCTGAATTTAAACAAAATAATATGATACTTGCACAGGATATCCTGTATAGTGATTTATTCTTTGATCTTGCACTATGGAGGCAGCATATGGTGGAAGAGGATCGGTATATTGTAATTATTGGGATTTCAGATTCCGATTTAAAGACAATGTATAAAGGAATGTTAAAAGATGCGTTCGACGAAAATCCTAATTTAACATCGATTTACACCTTAATCGAAATTGTTGATTATAAAGGTGGAGATAAATTTGCTAAAGTCATTCAAGGGATAAGTGTCTCACCAAGTTGTGCAAGACAAGGATGCTATATTAATACAACCTATCAAGATGATAGGGGACGTTATGTTTTAGAAGAAATGCTAGAGGGACTAAAGGATAATGGAACTTATTTTGGTTATGTTCAAAACAATGACAATCAGGATATGTTATATGCTGAGTTGTATGCTCCGTATGATTTAGTTGTGTTAACTAGTACCCCCATGAAAGATTTTTATCTGCAAACAATGTCTGAATTTAAGGCTTTTGAACAAAATTTTGAAACCCAGATTCATGTTGCAATAGGAATTGCGTGTGCTTCATTTATCATCGCTATATTAGGTGGGATTGCAACGTTTAAGTACATGAAATCAAAGGAAGTTGAGAACGAACGTGAACAAAATCGGATGATTATTGAGCACAACAAGGTACTATTAAGAAAGAATGATCAAATTAATCAGCTAGCTCATGATATTAAAAATCATCTTATTTGTATAAAAGGTTTTATTAATCAACAGACACCGGAAGAGGCAAGTCGTTATATTGATAGTGTTTATGAAGATTTGAATCAGTTGTCGGCGATTGTGATTACGGGAAATCGATTGGTAGATATTATTTTGAATGATAAGATTTCTCAGATGAAGAAAATAGGCATTACCTTTACGAAACGGATTGAACACGTGTCACTAGATTTTGTGGATTTTAAAGAGATGACGATTATTTTGACGAATATGCTTGATAATGCGATTGAGAGTTGTGAGAAAAGTGAACAAAAGGAAATTCAATTTACGATTTCTTCTTTTAATCAGACGTATATCATCATCAAGGTGGTGAATAGTTGCGATGTGGCCCCTATTATTTCAAAGGGAAAATTGAAAAGCACAAAGACTCAAAAGGGTCAGCATGGTTATGGAGTTGAAAATATTAAACGCGCTGTGGCTAAGTATAATGGAAGTACATATTTTGATTATGATGAGTGTCGTCATCAATTTTTATTTTCAATTACATTAGAAAAGCCACAATAATGGATAAAATCGGCTTAATGTAATCATTTACCCGATTTTTTTAAAAAAGTATCCATATTGATGTTAAAATGGAATAAATTAGGAACACATATTGATGTATTTTGTTAGAAATGTTAAGATAATAAAAGATGTTTTTGCATAATTTTGTAATAAAAATAAGAGACAATAGGGAATTAAATCATTCGAAATCTGATTTATTAGGCGAGGAAAGCAATGAGACTTAAGTTCATGTCAATTTTTAACTCGATGTGCATCTTTTTATAGATCAGTATCATTAGAATTTAAAATGTCCCCATCCTAGCGAAGCTAGGTGTGATGTGCTCATGGGATTGTTGACATTGGAGAAGGGGGTGTTTGATTGAAGATAAAATATTTAAAGGGATCAATTAAAATAATGACTGCACTTTTATGCTTATGTTTTGTTTTTATACTGATAGAATGGAACCGTCCAATGGTTACAAAGGAAGTTGTTAATCAAATCGACCATTTTTCTATTTATTTATGGGAAGAAAATCAAGTCGAGGAATACAAGTCTAAGATTTTAGCTGAATTATCACAGATGACAAGAAGATCAGATCTTCAAAAAGGATTTTATGCACTTGGCTTTTTAGAGGCTTTAGATGGGAATTTTGAAGAATCAACTCAGTATTATTTAAAAGCCTTAAGTATTGGGGAAGATTCAAGTTCAACTATTTGTATTAATTTATATAAAGAGTTGGCTTATAATGCCCTAGCCTTAAATGATGAAGTAAGTGCTAAGTATTATTTTGAGTTAGCAGAAAAAAATGTTTCAAAATTTTATATGACAAAACTTAAATCAAGTCTTTATCGACGTTTTTCTCAAGGAATCGTTGATTTTTCTAGTAATCCCCAGTCTAGTATCCCACTACTAGAATTTGTGATAGATAAAAATGTGAATGAGTATGATTATTTAGAAGCTCATCGCTTATTAACTAATGTTTATCTGCTTAGTGGATATTATGAAAAGAGTATCATGTACTTACTGGATGCATATAGGGTGAGTATATGGAATGATTATAAAATTATTCAAGAGGAAGTTTCAATTAAGCTAGGACAAGCTTATTTTTTAAATGGGGATTATGAACAAGCTATTTCAATTTTAGAAAGTCTTTTTCCAAGAAACAAAAAAGACGATTTTATCTCATATATTCCTCAGCTTGTAGAATCTTATCGGGTGGTTCAGGGATACGATAAAGCAATTGAATTTTTGAATGATTATGTGAGTCAATTATCTGTTGAATCATCAGAATGGTTAGACTTTTGGTATACATGGATTCGTGCTAGTTTAGCGATTAATGAAGGAAAAGTTGCAGAAGCAAATGACCTTATTCAACACTTGGATAAAGCTTATACAAGTAACGAGGAGTTGCAAGAGACAACATTGTATCTTTGGAAAGAGAAAGTTGAATTAGATTATTTAGTGCAAACTGGAATAAGAAATCAAGAAATTGCAGATAGATATGATCAATTATATAAAGAAATTGTTGATTCAGAAATTTATGTCACAGCTAAGGTCAATTTATTGGAGCAGGTGGTTAAACAGAGTATTGAGATTAATAATTATGAATTAGGATATCAATATCTAAATGAACGATTATGTAATTTTAAAAGTACTGATATTAAAAATGATTCCTTTAATATTAGTGAATTTTATGAGATGACATTAGATCAGATTAAACAAAATCAGATCATGATGAAATTAATCGTGAGTATAATAGGTACCCTATTGGTTGGGGGTGTAGGAGTTCTTATTTGTATTATTTTCAAGAAGCAATCTCGAATTAAAGCTTTATCGAATGAGATTAAAGCGAAGCAAGATGTGGATACATTAACGAACACCTTAACGAAAGAAGCGTTGTATGACTGTCTTGAAGTTCATATGGGTCAAGATGATTTATTGAATTTTATGGTGATTAATATTGATGATTTTAAACGTTATAATGAGGTATATGGTTATCTAACTGGAGATAGGGTGCTTCAAAAGCTAGCTCAGTTAATTAAGACAACTTTCCCGGAGGCTTATGTGGCAAGACATGCAGGGCATCATTTTATTGTCGTTTCACCTAATGATCGTTCAGCTTGTTTATTGAAATTGGAGTATTTATTAGAAAAGATGTATGATGAAAATATAGAGAATACATCTAATCTAGTCGATGGACGTGTGACGATTAGTGCAGGATTATCGACTGGTAAAGTATTAACCAAATTACAGGTTGATCAACATATTAATGATGCGACTTATAAATTAGAGTTATCTAAAAAACGTGGATCAAATAAGGTGACAGTCTAAAAAAGAATGGGGGGGGCTATCCTAGCGAAGCTAGGTTTCCTCTTGAAGAAAGGGATCATCCATTTCACAGATCATATTAAAGCTATGTAGTCAAAAGGCTCATAGCTTTTCTTTATTTTTAACCATGGGATATTATTTGAAGGGTTGTTTGTGTGTTTAAAATAGACTACAGTAGTAATTAGAGATGTGAGAATTAACGGGAGGGATTTCGATGAGTCCATTTAAAGCATTGGAGTTAAAAAACTTATCATTAATCAATCGTTTTGTGCGCTCCGCCACACACGATTATGCTCAAGAATGTAATGGATTGATGAGTGATAAACAGTTAGAAATATATGAGGAATTAGCGAAAAACCAGGTGGGTTTAATTATGACGGGACATCTTTATGTTTCGAAAGAAGGACGTGCGAGTGAGGATCAAAATGCCATTGATTGTGATGCTGTTATTCCAAGGTTAAAAGAAGTCGTCGACGCTGTTCACCAGTATGATAGTAAGTTTATTGCACAACTTGCGCATGCAGGAGCAAAAGCAAGGGTAGCACAACCAGTTGGACCTTCAGAATTATGGCTACGGGGAGATACGCCTTCTTTGGCATTAACACATGAAGGACTGAAAAGCATTCGCCACGCTTTTATTGATGCCGCAAAACGCGCGAAAGAAGCAGGATTTGATGGGGTACAGGTTCATATGGCTCACGGTTATCTATTAAGTGAATTCATTACGCCCCAACATAATTTAAGACAGGATGAGTATGGTGGGAGCGTCGAAAATAGATTCCGATTCCCACGCGAAATCATATTAGGAATCAAACAAGCTTGCGGAGAAAATTATCCAATATTTATAAAAATCAATAGTAATGTTGAACTAAATGACGAAGCGTATGAATCAGATTTACTTTATATGCTCAACGAACTTGAAGCTCTTGGAGTGGAAGCGGTCGAACTAAGCGGATGCGACTTAGGCAAGAAAAAATATACCGATCACAATTACTATTTAGAACGTGCCTCAAGACTAGCAGAATTAACAACTGTTCCATTAATCTTAGTGGGAGGAATTCGAACCTTATCTGATATTGAGCACGTTTTGCAAAATGGAATCGCCATGGTTTCATTTAGTCGTCCTTTTATTTGTGAACCAAATCTCGTTAGACAATTAAAAGCAGGCCATCAATCAAAGTGTGTCTCATGTAATCGTTGTTATGGTCTTTATTATCGTGAAGGTAGACGCTGCATTCGAATGGAATAAAAAAATCCTGATAAAAAATTTTATCAGGATTTTTTGTGTATAATTATAGAAAATATTGTTATATTGTGGAGAAATATGGTACCTTTGTGATAGAAGTGAATTGGATTGGGTTTGAATAGGGGAGAGATAATTTTGAAGTCAAAATCTTTGATGGGAATATTATTTTTTTTTGTTACTGTAACTGTCATAAGTATAGGATTAGCCGTTGATTATTTAACATTACCTCCTGTGACGAAAGATTTTTTGAATAAAATAGGGACAATTCAGGAAGATGATTTAAAAAATAATCTTAAATTTTATAAGGATAAAATTCAACAAGAAGTTGAAGGAACCGAACACCGTGACGCGCTAAAACACAGCTATTTTTCTTTAGGTTATATTGAATCATTAAATGAAGATTATAATCAATCAAATGATTATTATTATCGAGCATTAAGTATAGATAGTATGCATTGTGATACCTTATGTGGAATGGTCTATCGAGAGTTAAGCTTTAATGCGATTCATCAAGGGAAAATTGAAAAAGGATTTGAGTATTATAATTTGGCGCTTCAAGCTTTTAAAGACGATGAAGCAGAAGTGATGAGTTTGAATTATCGATTCTCACAGGCCTTAGATTATACAAAAGATTACAAAGCACAAATTATAAAAATATTGGAGTCTAATAAAACTAAAAAACAAGAACCATTTCAAGAAATTCAAAATTTAAGGTTATTAGCTAAAATTTATTTGTTCTCTGGCCAATATAGTAAAAGCATTAACTATCTGTTAGATGCTTTTGAAGTATCTGTTTGGAACGATTATAAAAATCTCCAGCGAGCGATTACAATTGAATTAGGAAACGCCTATTTTTTAAATAAAAATTATGAAGAAGCAGTTGAAACGCTATATCCCTGTTTGCTAACATGGGGAGATCTTGATTTAATCACTTATTTTGAGCAGCTAGCTAAATCTTTACGAATGGTTTATGGATATGATTATGCCATTGAATTTTTGAATCAACACATCGAGAGTGTTAAAAATTCGATGACGGATCACGAAATTTGGTTACAGTTTTGGGTAGAATTATTACAAGCAGAATTGTCAGTTTTTGAAAATAAACCAGAGATTGCAAAGATTTATCTTAATCGAGCACAAGTTATTTACGCAAAAAATGCGACAAGTCTCCATGCGATGTTAAACTATTGGATACAAAAAATAGACTTAGATATTTTGGTCTTAAAAGGTGAAAAAAGTAATCAAATCATTGAGCAGTATATTGACCTGTATAAAAAAATTGCATCTTCTGACATATATTTCATTAGTAAAATTAGTTTGTTAGATGAAATTGTCAATCAAAGTTTAAAGCTTAATCATTATTCATTGGCTTATGATGCGATGAAGGGTCGTGCTGAGATTGTTCATAATGAATTACTTGATGATGACCTGATTGATTTAAGTGAGATTTATCTTAAAACGAAAGAAGAGAGACAAAATCGAAATATAAGCAAAAGGATTGTTTTATTCTTTATGATATCAATCACAACAATGGGCATAGGGTCGATTGTGTGTTTAATATCCAATCATAAAAAGAGAATACTAGATTTAGTGACGGAAGTCGAAGCTCAAAAAGATTTTGATTCTTTGACCCATACTTTAACGAAGTCTGCTCTATATAACAGATTAGAAAAATATTTCGGGCAAGAATTGACATTTACCGTTGTTCAGTATGATGATTTAAAGCGATATAATGAAGTTTACGGATACTTAAATGGCGATCATATTATTAGAATATTGTCGAATCAAATTAAAAACACCTTTACTCAAGAGTATATTGCCCGTCATTCGGGGCATTTCTTTATTATTGTTTCCACTGACTCTAAAGAAAATTGTGTTCTTAAAGTAAAAAAACTTTTACAGATGATATATGACTTGAATATTATCAATTCACTTGTTTTAGAGCATAGGCGAATGACGGTTAGTGCAGGATTAAGTAGCGGCATCATTCACTCTAAGCAGGATATCGATCACTATATTAAAGTAGCGTCACATCATTTAGAAGTTTCAAGACAAAGAGGATGTAATACCTTTACCGTATAAAAGAACTCATCTATAAATGAGTTCTTTTATTTTGTAAAAGTATGGAAAAAAATCAATGATAAAAATCTTTTTTTGTCTAAAAATGGTATAATATAAAGTAGTGCTCGGGGGGATGGTTATCGTTAGAAAAGGGAATAAGCTTTTAAAAGTAAAAGTTAGGTATTTATTTTGGGGATTTTTTTTAATTTTTATAATGGGATCTTTCATAAAGACTGCAAATTTTTTAAAAATAGAAACCTATACAGATCAGTTTTGGAAACAGCTAGATGAAATCAAATTGTATGACATGCCACAAGATGAAATACAAAAATATGAGGATAAAATAACGCAAGAGCTATCGCAAATGAAGAACCGTTATAGTCTGCAAAAAGCTTATTTTGCCTTAGGATATATGGAAGGAATGAAAGAAAATTACGAAGAATCGAACAATCTTTATTTTCAATCCATCAGTATTAATTCGAAAAGTTCTGCTAATTTTTTAGGTCAAGTTTATGGGGAGTTAGCGGTTAATTATTTAGCACTGAACCAGGTGGAAGAAGCAGAAAACTATTTTCAAATGGCTACTAATTTAATAAACTCGGATAACCTTAAATTAAGAGTTTATCAACGTTATGCGCAAGGTATTTTATTGTTTACTGATCAGTATTATCGAGCCATTGAGTTATTAGAAGTCGTTGATACGTTAAGTAAAACCGATGATCAAGAAATAGAAAATCAGATTTTATTTTCAGATCTTTATGTGATGTTCGGGGAATATGATGAAGCGATTGCTGTGTTAACTCACGGCTTGGAACTGAGTCGTGAAATACAATGCGTCAATAAAGAGCGTGAATTAACTCTAAAATTGGGCAGTTTCTATTATTTAATGGAAGATTATAAACAAGTAATCGAACTATTAAAGGAATATGTTTTTATATTGGAACCGAATCGTAGTATGTATTATTTAAAACCCTTTGTAAACTCTATTCACTATACTCAAGGTTATGAAGCAGCGATGCTATTTTTAGAAGAGTATGAAAGAGAGATGATTCATTTTAAAGAAGAAAATAAGTGGTTGCCACAGTTATATGTTGTGATTTTAAAAGCAGAAGCCGCGCTGAAGGACGGAAATCTGATTTTAGGGCAGAATTACCTCAATGAGGCTGATTTGCTTAATGAGAAAGTTAGGGATATAGAACTCGGTTGGTGGATTGAAAAACTGTATTTAGAGCGTTTGGTTTTAGAAGGGATGCATGGGGAGAAAATTATCTTAAAGTATACAGAACTTTATCACTTGATTGAGAATTCCAATCTATTTTATTTTATAAAATTTGATCTATTGAATGAAATTTTATCGATTAATATGAAGCTTGGTTATTATGCGTTAGCGTATGATGTGTTAGCTGATAAAAGAAAAAGATTTTATGATTTTGAGGAAAACGTAGAAGCTGTGAACTTGGAAGAAATTTATGATGAAACCAAGTTAGAGTTTAAAGAAGCTAGAATTCAAGCTATTGGCGATATTGGAATAATCATTCTTTCTTTAGGTGCGAGTATTGGAGCGGTCGCGCGCTTTATCTACATGAAGCAAGAAGAAATAAATTCATTGGAGCACGATAAGGATAGGGAGGGATTGACTAAAACATTAACGAAAAAGTCTTTGTATCAGAGGTTACAGGCTTATATTGGGCAAGGAAATGAGTTTACGTTTATCGTCTTACAGTATGATCATTTTAAACGATATAATGAAGTTTATGGTTATTTATCAGGTGATGAGGCCTTAAAGACTTTGGCGAATTGTATTAAAGAGATTTTTGAAAATGAATATATTTCACGTCATTTGGGCAATCAATTTATTATTGTGTCGTATCATTCAAAGGAAGCATGTGTTCCTAATTTAATGCATTTAATGCAAACAATCTACGATTTAAATATTGAAAATTCAACCGATTTAAAAGATAGACGTCTGACGATTAGTGCAGGGATTAGCAGTGGCATCCTAGATTCAGAAGAGGCAATCGATCAACAAATTAAGTTGGCAACGAACAACTTAGAAAAATCAAGACAGCGTGGTAATAATAAGTTTACAACCTCTTCGACGTAAGTAAAAGGTGAGGGTTTAAATTTCTACTTAAATCACTGAGAAATATATGGAAAAAATTCAAAATGGGGGTTCACAAAATAATAAATTGATGCTATATTAGTTATCAATAAGGGAGTAGTTCACACCAAATGTTGATTTTGGTGAGACATGGTCAACAATCGCGAGGAGGTCCCTTGTATTTGATTTATGTCATAAATCAAGTGCTTGGGCAATACTAAATGATAGTAGGGTAGTTCCTCTGGTCATGTCGTGAAGGACGTAGCTTAATTCATCTTTTTATGATTTTGCTAACGACTTCATTAAACGAGACTTATTAGAAGTAATCGGACTTTTAATAAGGCTCATACTATTTTTTGCTTGATTTGTATCGTCAATCAAATTTAAACGAGCTTTATTAAAAGGAGTTAAGCTTTTAATGAGGCTCGTTTTTTTGTTGCCAAAAATACGAGTTCTCATGTTATCCATCTCACAGCAAACATCGAAATAAACTGGTAATAAAGAATTCTCATCCTCAATATGATTAAGAGAAACGGTTATACATTTAAGAAGGGTGAGTGAACCAAGAGTGGATTTAATGATTGAATTTATGACGCAGTACGGACTCGTCGCCATGTTTTTATTTATAATTTTAGAATATGCGTGTCTCCCACTTCCAAGTGAAGTGATTCTACCACTGTCAGGAGCCATGGTTTTAGCAAGTGGAGATTCAATTATGCTTGCGATTTTAATCAGTATTATGGCTGGTTTAATAGGCTCAATGATTTGTTATAGTATCGGATATACAGGTGGAAACGCAGTGATCGATCGAATGATGAAAAAGTATCCGAGTACACGAAAAGGAATTGAATCAACACGTCAGTTTTATGCAAAGTATGCAACTTATTCAGTAGGACTTGGACGTGTCATTCCGTTATTTAGAACCTATATTTCCTTTATCGCAGGAATCACGAAACAACGTGTCAGTACCTTTTTACTTGCTTCAACATTAGGAATTGCGGTATGGAATACGTTACTGATGGGGCTTGGTTATTGGTTAGCAGATGAATGGAAAAACGTCATGGGATATTATGATTCAGGTAAATGGATTCTTTTATTACTTGGCTGTGCCGCCATCGGTCTTTTAATTTTAAAAAAGAGCCGCCAAAAAGAAGCATAGAACTTATCGGTTCAGTCAAACAGTTGGATGATTATTTTATTGTTGCGATGATTTTGAAAAGAGATGGATAAAAAGTTTAACCTTTAAAACCTTGCACGGGTGAGGGCTTCTTCACCATTAGTGGGATGGTTTGTCCTTTTAAAATTCAGTGTATGTTAGGATACGAGGAGGAATTAAAGTGGAGAAAAAGGTTTATGAGCAAGGGATTGAAGAAGTATGTTCTCGCTATCGAACATCTCATTTAGGTTTAAGTGAGGAAGAAGCGATTAAACGTCTTGAGCAATATGGGCCAAATCAATTGCTTGAGGAAAAAGAAGAATCTGTCTTCATGGTATTTATTTCGCAATTTAAGGACCTTTTAGTTCTAATCTTAATTGCGGCAGCTGTTATTTCAATGCTTTCGGGTCATTTAGAAAGTGCCATCGTTATTTTAGTTGTCATTTCATTAAATGCGATTTTAGGAACCGTGCAAACAGTTAAGGCACGTCAATCGTTAAAAAGTTTAAAGGCTTTATCAACACCACAGGCAAAAGTCATTCGTGGTGGAATCAAGCAAGAAATTCCATCGACTGAATTAACGATTGGGGATATTTTATTACTTGAAGCGGGAGATGTTGTCAGTGCTGATGCACGCTTAATTGAAGCTTACAGTTTACAAGTTAATGAAAGCTCCCTAACCGGTGAATCGGTGAGTGTTGATAAAAGTACAGTGATGATTGAGAAACAAGATTGTCCTCTTGGAGATCAAATTAATATGGTTTTCTCGAGCGGTCTTGTGACTTATGGTCGTGGAACTGCGATTGTCACAAACGTTGGGATGGAGACTGAGATTGGTAAAATTGCCACGATGATGAATGAAACAGAAGCGCGTAAAACACCACTTCAACGTAACTTAGATAATTTCAGTAAAAAGTTATCATTCGTCATTATTGGAATCTGTATCTTTGTTTATATTTTAAACGATTTACAAGGAGCAACGACGCTTGATGCCATGATGTTTGCTGTAGCTTTAGCGGTTGCCGCAATACCAGAAGCATTAGCATCCATTGTAACGATTGTTTTAGCGATTGGGACACAAAAAATGGCGAAAGAAAATGCCATCATCAAAAATTTAAATAGCGTGGAAAGTTTAGGGTCAGTGTCTGTGATTTGTTCAGATAAAACAGGGACGTTAACCCAAAATAAAATGATTGCACAGCAAGTTTATGTCAACCATCATTTAGTCGATGCAGATGGATTAAATCCACATCAAGAAGCGGATCACTTATTAATTTTAGCGTGCGGTCTTTGTAATGATTCCACGACAACAGCTGATCAGCGAATTGGAGATCCAACAGAACTTGCTTTAGTTGATTTACTTGAAAAATATCAAATGGATGAATTAGATTTACGTCAAGAATATACGAGATTATCAGAACTACCATTTGATTCTGATCGTAAAATGATGAGTACACTTCAAGTAGTGGGTGGCGAGTATACGATGTTTGTTAAAGGGGCAACCGATGAATTAATCAAACGTTGTACCTCTGTTTTAACACCAGATGGAATTTTTGATTTCACACCAGAACAAATTGAGAAAATTGAACAAACGAATCAACAGTTTGCAGAGCAAGGACTTCGAGTACTTGGGTTTGCGATGAAAACACATGATGATTCGGCTCTAACACTTGAGGATGAGTACGATTTAACCTTCCTTGGATTGATTTCATTAATGGACCCTCCTCGTGTTGAAAGTGCAGAGGCGGTAGCGGACTGTTTACAGGCTGGAATTAAGCCAATTATGATTACAGGGGATCATAAAGTAACCGCAAAAAGTATTGCTAAGCAAATTGGAATTTATCAAGAGGGGGATCTTGTTTTAGACGGAAACGAACTCGATGCGATGTCTGATGCCGAGTTACATGAAAAGTTAGAACATATTTCAGTGTATGCCCGTGTTGCTCCGGCCCATAAAATTCGTATTGTACAAGCTTGGCAAGAGCTTGGACATTTAGTCGCAATGACAGGGGATGGTGTGAATGATGCGCCAGCACTTAAAGCGGCTGATATCGGAATTGCGATGGGAATTACCGGAACAGAAGTTTCAAAAGATGCCGCTTCTATGATTTTAACGGATGATAATTTTGCAACGATTGTGAAGGCGATTATGACGGGTAGAAATGTCTATGCCAATATTAAAAATACAATCAAGTATTTATTATCAGGGAATTTCTCGGGAATTTTATGCGTCTTATTTGCAACGTTATTTGCTTTACCGGTACCCTTTTACTCAGTGCATTTATTATTTATTAACTTAGTGACAGATAGTTTACCAGCTATCGCGATTGGAATGGAGAAATCGACGCGTAATTTATTACAGGACAAACCACGTCATCAAAAAGAATCGATTTTGGATAAAGACACCATGATTCAAATCGGATGGCAAGGGGCTTTAATTGCGGTGTTTACGATGATTGCTTACTTCATTGGACTTCAGGAAAGTCATGGATTGGCAGCAACACTTGCATTTGCAACGCTTTGCTTAGCGCGTTTATTCCACGGATTTAACTGTCGTGGACGTGAGTCAATCTTCAAACTTGGATTGTTTACTAACAAGTATAGTATCGGGGCATTCGTTATTGGATTTGGGCTATTAAATTTAATCTTATTAAATTCAGCTTTAAATTCATTATTTATGGTCACTGACATTACGTTATCTCAACTTGGAATCATCTACATCCTTGGATTTATGCCAACGTTAATGATTCAAATTGTGAGATTATTTAAACGATAAAAACATCATGCAGGAATGTATTACATATCATATTAGTAGCGTGACAGGCGGGGATAAGGTTTCGTTACATTTAAAAAGTGATTCTTTCTAGGAATCACCTTTTTGTTCCTTATTATCATAGTATTTTGAAAAAAATGTAGCGAATCAGGTATCTTTTAACTGAAAAATCCATATAATGTATTAGATGCGTGAAAGGTATGGTTTCACCAATAAAACAAATTCCTGAGCAGAATTTAATAAAAAAACAGCCATTTGGCTGTTTTTTTATGATTAGATGTTTAATTGTTTATGTTTCTTCGTTTTTCCATTATTTAATATATTTTTATACTGATGATGCTATAAGGGTGAGATCAGGTAAGGGGGAGTTTTGATGTACGATCCATTTTTTTCACTCGTTGATAACTAAGTACGAAACTCGAAGAGTGAGTCTTAGCTCTCCTTAATTGATGGAGTAATTTTTTATTATAATCTTTTGTATCATAATTAGGCTGTTTATTTATTCAGGTATTCATTATGCGAAGGATAAATCGAAGCCAATTCAAACGGAAAGTGCGGGGTCCCCCATCCTGCGAAGTAGGTTTTATCCGCTAATGGGGTAATAGTGGTAGCGAATCGGACGAATATTTCGAGGCATCATCATTCAATGAATGACAATATCCATCACTCAACTTCTACGACATATGATGTTACTTTTGAATTTATAACCGGACAACGGATGGAACTTCGTGTTCCTTCCAATCAATATGGATATATGATTGAGGGAGATGAGGGATTATTACAATTTCAAGGACACTTATTTGTTTCTTTTGAACGGACTCCAAAAGTATAAAAAACAGCCATTTTGGCTGTTTTTTTATAATCTTTTGGTTCTTTCAAAGGACAGGAAGGCACGGTCTTGGTAGTAAAGAACTCCTTCATCTCCTTCTATAAAGAAGGTAAAGTATTCGTATGGGACTTCAAGTTCGAGTTGGCTTCCATCTTGAATTTCGAAGGTGACGAAGTACGAAGGTGATTTAGGGGCATTTTTAAAGAGATGATGCGGATGGTGGCGACGTTTAGTCACGACAAAGCTTTCTACTTGCTTTATTTTAGGAGGTTTTTTCATACCGTTATTCTCCTTTTTGACTTAATATATGTGTAGTGTTTCGTAAAAAGACTATTTTTATAACAGGTTTTTGGATGAATGTGTCATATTCGGTATCGTTTTTTGAATAAAATGAGATATAAGACGTTGTAATTTGTTTGAAATAAAAATATTTTATAACTTCTAAAGTTAGTTTGTAGGAATGTGATGAGTCAGGGTTGTAAAGATAGAAAAGGGGGAATCTTTTTATGTTACCTGAAGAGAAAGAAGCTTTTTTAAATGAATTTAAGGTGAATATCAGGAAGCGCAGTATTTTTACAGTGCGAAACATGTTGGTGGACGTTTTGACGTTGTGTCCAGACGATGCCGACTTTTTAATCACATGCTACGATTTAGTTAAAAATGATTCACTTATCTTCCAGCGCCATAATTATGAGATTTTAGATTATGATGTGAATCATTGGAGTGAAGAGGGCTATGCGAAACTTAAGAAGACGCTTGAGATGAATTTTTCGCGTAAGAGATATCATTTATGTTTAGATTTGGCGATTCATTTTTATGCGTTGACGCAGGTTGTAGAAGAAGTTGAGGTGGAGGAGGATTTAGAGGAAGAGGATGAAAAGTCGAAAAAGAAACGCCAAAAGCGAGAAAAGAAAAAACGGGAGCATCGCCATCACTGGAAAAATGATCATGAGAAGTATATGTTAACAGGGGTTGGAACGACGGCCATTTTACTTCTTGGAATGGTGATTCAGTTAATGGTGAGTGGAGAATAAAGAATAAAAAGGATATGAACCGGTGTATCTATTACAGGATTATGTGAAGTTAGCAAGTGATGCTCATGAGAATATTTATGGTTATTATAAGGATAGTGAAACGATAAGTCATCAACATGATATGATTCATGAAACAATAGAAGGCTTATAGCCAAATAGAAGATTTTTCTGATATATATAGTCAATGATTCATACGATTTAAGTTTAATGAGATTGTAAAAAAAAGTCATAGTGAAGTCAAAAAATGATTTCACTATGACTTTTTTTTATACCATCTAAATTAAGCTATTTGATACATGAATCAATTAATTTTAAATCATGTTAAATAAAAGATAAGAAAAATCTGGTTTTAGGTTTGAAATAGCTATCATTAGAAAAATATAGAATAAATAAAAGTTGCTTGAATTGGTCGTTCTTGAATGTGTCGAAATAAGTCGTGAAATGACCGAAGGGGGAAAAGAAAAGGTGCTATAATGGTTTTGTTTTTGAAGAAATAGTTTTTTTGTATGAAATCGAATTAATAAATAGAAGGATGAAGAAGGGGAGTTGAACATGGAAAATACAGAATATGAAATTGATTTGCGAGATATTTTTAATGTCCTAAAAAAACGTTGGTTAATGATTTGTAGTATTACCGCAACTTCTGTCATTATAGCAGGAGTTATTAGTTTTTTTATTTTATCACCTGTTTATGAATCCTCATCAACGTTATTAGTTAGTTATAAACAAAATCAGGAAAGTATTATGACTTATAATGATTTAACCATGAGCCAAAAACTTGTGAATACTTATAGTGAAATTATTAAGAGTCGAAGTATTTCTGAAGCTGTGATAAAGCAATTAAATTTAGATTTAACAGCTGAAGAATTATCAAAAAAGATTACAGTTTCTAAGGTGAATGATACCAAAATCATTCGAATTAAAGTTAGTGATACAAATCCTGAGACCGCTACTTTACTGACAAATACGATTGCGGATGTTTTTAAAAAAGAAATTAAAAACATTATGGAAATTGACAACGTGTCAACCATTGATACAGCCCAAGTACCTGAATGTCCTGTCAAACCAAATAAAATCATGAATATGGCCATTGCAGGTGTTTTTGGTATGATGGTGAGTGTAGGGCTTGCATTTATATTAGAATTTTTAGATCGTACCTTGAAGATTCCAACAGATGTTGAACGTCAATTAGGATTACCGCTTATTGGAGCTATCCCAGATATTGAAATGGAAAAAAAACTTAAATAGGAAAGAGGATGTGAAATGATGAGTGACTTAATTACAATATCAAATCCAAAATCACCAGTTGCCGAGGCATATCGCACCCTTCGTACGAATATTCAATTTTCAAATATCGATGGAAATTTACAAACTATTTGTGTAACCAGTTCAGGGCCTGGAGAAGGAAAATCAACGACCATTTCAAACTTAGCAGAAACCTTTGCTCAAGCTGGAAATAGAGTTGCGATTATAGATTGTGATTTGCGTAAGCCGCGTCTTCACAGGATTTTTAAATTAACGAATACAAAAGGTGTCACGACGTTACTATCAGGACAAAGTGAGATTGAAGATGTGATTCAAGTGGCTGGATCTGATTTAACAGTCATTACTAGTGGTTCGATTCCCCCAAATCCATCAGAGTTATTGGGGTCAAAAAGAATGAAAGATTTATTGGAAGTGTTAAAAAAAGATATGACATTGTTTTAATTGATGCACCTCCAGTTGGATTGGTAACAGATGCGGCTATTTTATCAGCCATTGTAGATGGAATCATCTTAGTAGTGGCATCGGGGAAAACTGATATTGATGGGGCAAAACGTGCAAAAAAACTACTTGAGAATGTTGGGGCTCGTATTTTAGGCGTAACGATGACAATGATACCAGTAAGTAAAAAAGGGTATTACGGATATCAGTATTATGGTTACTATGAAGAAAATGAATTAAAGAAAAAGAGACGAAATTAGGTTCAGGGAGAAAGAAACAATCTAATACATTAAGATAGATTAGTTTGAGTATCATGGTATGATTCTGTTTTTTGCGTTTGAAAAGGGACTAAATCTATCTTCATGTTAGATATAGTCTCTTTTTTTAAAATCGAATTAGATAGAAGGTGATGAAGTAGTGGAAATAGTTTTATTGAAACAAGGTAAACAAATTGTAAATGATACAAAGCTATATCTTTTCTTAAAACGATTATTAGATATAGTCGTTGCAATAACAGGTCTGATTCTAGCTTCTCCTTTAATGTTGATAGTCTCCATTTTGATTAAAATTGAAGATCCTAAGGGACCGATTATCTTTAAACAAGTCCGTGTAGGACAGTATCCTAACACTTTTAAAATGTATAAATTCCGAAGTATGTATGTGGATGCTGAGGATAGAATTCAAGAATTGATGCATTTAAATGAACAAACAGGTCCTGTTTTTAAAATCAAAGATGACCCACGGATTACGAAAGTAGGAAAATTTATTCGAAAGACAAGCTTAGATGAATTACCTCAGTTAATTAATGTACTAAAAGGTGAGATGAGTCTTGTAGGACCACGTCCCGCGATTCCTCGTGAGGTAAAACTTTATAATGATTATCAAATGCAACGATTACTTGTAAAACCTGGAATAACCTGTATTTGGCAAGTGAGTGGACGTAATCATATTGGATTTGATGAGTGGGTGGATCTAGATATCGAATACATTAAAACAAGAATTTTATGGTTAGATATTAAACTGATTTTAATGACAATTCCAGCACTGCTAGGTGATGAGAACGCAAGTTAAACTTATTTTTATAAAAAAGAATACAGTATTTGAAGAAGGTGAATGTATGGAAATAAATTCAGATTTTCATATTGTTTATGCATCAGATAATAAGTTTGCGGAGATTCTAGGTGTTTCGATGGTGTCTTTATTTGAAAACAACAAAGATGCAAATAGTATTACTTTGTATATTTTAGATGGTGGAATTAGCGAACAAAATAAAAAGAGATTAGATGAAATTTGTTTTACATACGGTAGAGGTCTCCCAATCTGGATACAGGCTGTTAATATACAAGAAATTATTGGATAGGTTACAATTAATTAGATAGTTTTTTTAAGGTCATGTAGAATTATAAATAATATCAATCTAAAGGAGCTTTAA
>OLNJ01000812.1_pt1 | contig 21641 bp, 15 predicted proteins | sample 1672191 | NCBI WGS metagenome assembly OLNJ01 (sample SAMEA3136657, study PRJEB25190) | human gut metagenome | biome: human gut; feature: human-associated habitat; material: faeces | place: Austria | collected 2013 | reverse complement strand
CGAGCAATTCTATGAAAAATCAAGCTATTTTTTCATATCAACTTAACAGATTCTATAAATTTATAATAATTACAGCTTTCCATTATAGTAAGTTTTTTTTATTTCAAAATAGAAAGCTTATATAATTAGAAAAATTAAAAAAGCTGGATAAGAACGGATTATCTCCGCATCTTATCCAGCATATTTACCAATGTAATATATACCCTCCGATGAACACAAAGTATATTCAATTATATTAATTAATTTATCAATATAATTATTATGCTAATATTTTCAAAAAAGACAAGTCTATTTTTAATATTTGAACTACTATTAATGCTTACTTTTATTAATAGCAAGCTCAAATTCTCCGTTCTAATTATTATACTTTTAAAGTCATCCTAGTACCTACTCCCCCTAAACTCTAATCATTTAATTTTAGCTTTCTAATTAATTTAATTACATATTTAAATATATGTATTAAAAATGATATTCCTGGTAAAAATATTATTGGTGATTATTATGTTTAATTTAATTTATGTTATACTAGGACTTTATTTTATTAGTCTCGTTGTAACTGTTTTAAAAGAATATTACATGAAAATGAAAAGTACTCGTACTAAAGAAAAAACTCACTTAGTTACAAAACTTTTCTCTAAGTTTAAAAATACTTTATCAGAAAAAAACAATATTTTCGTACTAAAGCATAATAAAAAAGAATTATCTGAAGACACTATTGAATTTAATCCAATAGTCTTATCAAAAGAAAAACGTCATTTAGCATTCGAAAATGCTAAATATATGTGTGAAGAATGTGGTAGTATTGCAAATATTGATGTATATAATATTAATTCTTCTGGTTCAGATGAAAACTTAAAGGTACTTTGTAAAAAATGCTCTGAAGAATACTGTGCTAAAATGAATCTACACTACGATTAATAATAAATCGAAAAAGATTTTATTTAGTTGCAAGTGACAATTGGCAAGTTATACATGGAGATTGATTTTATTCCGTAACTTGCCACTTGTCATTTTTAATTTTTAGCTAAAAAGATTTTGTTTTAACCTTGATTTTTCTCTAAATCTACTCCAAATATAAATTTAAACTTGTGATTTTCTTCTCCTGAAATAGTAAACTCTTCATGAACAGGAGCTCCCCATGTATCATCTCCTCCTACTCCCATTTGTTCTTGTGATACACGAATTATAGTATGATATACCGGTGGTAATTCAAAACTATGCGCTGCATTTTCTATCTCATGTGGAGTATATGGTAATGCACTAAAGTTAAGATTGTCACCTTTAAATATTAAACCAAACCCATTATCTGAAAATACCTTTGCATATCTAACATCTGATTTATTTCCATACTCTTGAGGTCTTAAATATGGCACTAAGTCATTTACACACCCTTCATATATTCCTATTTTACATCCATCTTTTCTATCTGTATAATTATCACTTGGCCCTCTTCCATACCATAATACTTTATCTAAATCTGATTTTAATGTAAACATCATACCAAATTCAGGTATATTAGGAATTCCCTCAGTTCCAAAATACTCTCCTGTTATCTCTATAGCTCCATTCCTTTTAACAAGATATTTAACATCTACTTTTACTTTATCTAGCATAGGTAATTTATAACTATAGCAAACTTCTACACCTTCTTCTAATTCATTATAATATTCCATAGAAGCTTTTCCATAAAGACTAGCAAGTTTCCATATACTATTATCAAAAGTCATTCCATTTGCAATATCATTATCCACTGGTGCTCTCCAAAAGTTTAGTTTAGGTCTTTCTAATATATACTCCTTATTATCAAATAAATAAGAAACTAATCCTCCTTTAATTCTTGAGAATAATGCTCTAAAATTTTCTCCATGGATGCCTACGTGAATATCTCCATCCACAATAGAAAGTACTCCCTCATATTCTTTTTTATCTTCTTTTACTACATAAAGTACTTTTTGTTCAAAAGCAATTTCATAGCCTTCTTCTGCCCATATTTCATCTTTACTTAAACAGAAAGAAACTGTTAAAATATATTCTCCAGTATTATTTCTTCTTTCAAATGGTATCTTAATACTTTTCTCGCTAATTGGAGCCAAATCTATAATAGTAGTATTCCTATCTATTTCCACTCCATCTCTAGTTAAAATAAAGGAACATTCATATTCATTTAGATTAGTAAACAGGTTTTTATTTTTTATATTAATTTTATCTTCAAATATATCTATCTTTATATTTTGATAACAATATTTAACCTCAGGCATCTTAGGAGTTATTTCTCTATTAGCAAATACTAATCCATTACCACAGAAATTATAATCTGTTGGTCTATCTTCAAAATCTCCTCCATATGCTAAGAACTTTTCACCATTACAATTTTCCTTTACTATAGCTTGATCTATAAAATCCCATATAAATCCACCTTGATATATTGGATCTTCCTCTGTTAATTCTGTATATTTGTATAATGCTCCTAAAGAATTTCCCATAGCATGTGCATATTCACAAAGTATCATAGGTTTATCTCTATGAGTCTTTAAAAACTCTTTTATATCCTGTACCTTCGTATACATTTGGCTTTCAATTTGTGAAGTATCATTATATCTTCTATCATGGAATATACCTTCATAATGAACAAGTCTCGTGTTATCTTTTTCTTGTAAAAACTTACTCATCTTGTAGATATCTTCTCCACCAAAAGACTCATTTCCACAAGACCAAATTAATATAGATGGATGATTTTTATCACGCTCATACATAGAATTAGCTCTATCTAGTAATAGAGGCACCCATTCCTCTTTATCATTTGGAAGTATATTGGCATCAGTATATTCTCTCACCCCAGTACATAATCCCCAGGTACCATGAGACTCAAGATTTACTTCATCAATAACATAAAGTCCATACTCATCACATAGTTCATAAAATCTAGTATTGTTAGGGTAATGTGATGTTCTAACGGCATTTATATTATTTTGCTTCATAGTTTTTAAATCCCAAATCATATCCTCTTCTGAAACTACTCTACCACTATTACAATTGAACTCATGACGATTAACTCCATTAAATACAATTCTCTTTCCATTTAACTGCATTATTCCATCCTTCAGTTCAAATCTTCTAAAGCCTACTTTTTGCATTACTGTTTCAACTACTTCACCATCTTCAATTAATAATATTTTTAGAGTATATAAAAATGGAGATTCCGCACTCCATAAATTAGGCTTTGCTACTTTCATCTCTAAATCTACAGTTATATCTTTATTAATAGATATATTCTCTTTTTCTCCACTTGTAATAACTTCATCATCTCTATCTAATAGTTCGTATTGAACTATTATTTCTTCATTTCCATTAAGTAATAAATTAGCTTTCAATATTCCATTTTTATAATTATCATCGATTTCTGTAATTACTTTCATATCATATACATGAACTTTAGGCACACTATACATAAATACATCTCTAAATATCCCTGAAAACCTCCAGAAATCTTGATCCTCAAGCCAACTTCCTGAGCACCACTTATATACTTGAACAGCTATTTTATTTAATCCAACCTTCAGAACCTTACTTACCTCAAATTCTGAAGGTGTAAATGTATCTTCACTGTACCCTATAAATTCTCCATTTATATATAAAATAAATGAACTTTCTACACCTTGGAAAGATAAATATATCTTATTCTGATCTTTTAAATCATCCTCTGTTAGCTCTATAAACTTAACATAGCTTCCCACTGGATTAAAATTTTCCGGTGCTTGTCCAACAGATACATCTTCACATCCATCCCATGGATACATTGTATTTACATATTGAGGTCTATCATATCCTTGCATTTGAATATGCCCCGGCACCTTCATATCATTCCATTCATCAACATCAAAATCTTCTTTATAAAAATCTTTTTCTACCTTATCTAAATTTTCACTATAACTAAACTTCCAATTACCATTTAAAGAATATCTAAAAATATTTTCTCCTTCAAAATAATGGTCCGAATGTGCTTTACACCTATTAATTTCAAATATTTTAGGATTGTTTAATATAGATTTTATATTTTCCATAATTGTCACCTCTTATAAAACTAGTCTTCAAAAAAAGTATACTTAAACTTTAACTTTAATTAAATCACCTTAAATTTATACGCAATATTATAATATTTTATAGCAAAATATTGCATTTTGAAAATCATTAGCTATTATTACCCTAAGTGGTATTAAAAACAAAAACTTCATTGAATTCTCTTCAACGAAGTTTTTTAATTTACTCATTATAACTTTATAACTTTTCCTTTATATAATCTACTTTCCTCAGCAGCTAAAGCTATTAAATGGCTTTGTATAGCTTCCAACGCACTACTCTTACATTCATTATTTCCATCTAAAGCTACTAGTGAAACAAAATCTTTCATCATAGATACATCACTTCCACTATGCCCTGTTGCTGGTACATGTAATTCTATCTTCGTAGTGCTTCCAGTCACAAAATCAACTACTTCAATAGTATTCTCTTCCATATTACCTCTAATTTGACCTTTAGTTCCCATAATATTTATTATACGTTCACACTTATTACTAAAAGCACACATAGTAAAGCTAACTGTTACTCCATTTTCATATTGAAGATTAACAACTTGATTATCTACTACATCATTATCACAATGATATACACATCTTCCATATGGTCCTTTTTCTAACTCTTTTAATATACCTTGTCTTGAAGTGTCTAAACTTACAACCTTAGCAAATCCATCAGTATAAGCCTTAGGATGCTCTAAATAAAATCTTGGTGCAAAAAATGGACAATTATCTCTTTCACTACAGCCATCCATACAATATTTAGGTGCATCTTTTGGCGCATTATCCTTTGTAAAATGTAGTAAATTACCATAGCTACTTACACTTTTACATCTGCTACCAACAAGCCAAGTAATTATATCCATATCATGACAACACTTTTGTAATATAATTGGACTACTTAACTCTTTATTTCTCCAATTACCACGTACAAAGCTATGTGCCATATGCCAATATCCTATACTTTCTATATGTTGAATAGTAGCTAATTTCCCTATCATACCTTTATCTATAATATCTTTTATCTTAGTGAAAAATGGTGAATATCTAAGTACATGACATATACTTAAAACTTTATCACTTTGTTCTGCTAAATATCCTATTTCTATTAATTCTTCTTTATTAGGACTCATAGGCTTTTCGCATAAAATATGATATTCTTTTTCAAAGGCTTCCTTAACTGGCTCATAATGCATTGTATCTTGAGTACAAATTAAAATGCAATCTGCCATTTTAGGCTTTGATAATAATTCTTTCCAATCTGAGAAACAATTTTCTAAAGGTATGTTATGTTGTTTTCTAAAATCTTCTCTTCTATCTTCTCTTGGTTCTGCCACAGCCACAAACTTTAATTCATTTGGATAGTTTAATGCATATGAAGCATATGCTTCTACCCCTCTTTGCCCTGCTCCAACTAAAACAGCTGTTACTTGCTTCATATGTCATTTCCCTCTTTCATCGTTATTTCGATTACAGTATCTATATCATCTGGTAGTTTGTAAGTAAAATGAGGTATCTCACCAAGGGTTGCAAAAGGAATATCTTCATAAGCAGCAGTTACCCAACTTTCACCTCTTTTTACTTCAGATCCATCTGCTAAACGTCTCATTAACTTAATATCCTTACCACTTATCCCTGTTAATGCTAATGGCCCTATTGGACATTCAAAAATATGCGCATATATCTTATTATCCTTTTTGGTGTATCTTCCCCATTCCGGCTTATCAACATTTAATGCACTACATCTATAAATAGAATCTTTATTTTTACTCATCCACTCTCCAATTTCTCTTAGTTTCTTTTTACTTTCATAAGGTATTCTTCCATTTGCATCAGGTCCGACATTTAAAATCATATTTCCATTCTTACTAACACATTCAACTAATTTTCTTATTATTAGATACGTAGGCTTGTACTCAAAATCTGTTGATGAATATCCCCAATTGTTATTCATCGTCATACATAATTCCCATGGAACAGGCTTTCCTAAAACATTAGTAATTCCTTGTGGCGGAATTATCTGCTCAGGACTTGCAAAATCTCCAGAATAAATGCTCGGCTCCTCTTCGACCATACTTCCAAATCCTTCTCCAGATGTTTCTAAACGATTATCAATAATTACATCCGGTTGCTTTTCTCTAACCATCTTTATAAGATCAGTTGCTTTCCACTTTTCTCCCATCATATCTTCATAAGAAAAATCAAACCATAAAATATCTAACTTTCCATAGTTAGTTACAAGCTCTTTAACTTGCCCATGCATAAATTCTAAATATCTATCAAAATCTACTTCTTCACCTTTATATTCTAAATTATCACGCATCGGATGAAATGCATCCCCATATTTAGGATAATCTTTATGGGACCAATCTATTAGTGAAAAGTATAAACCAACTTTTAGTCCTTCTTCTCTAACAGCTTCAACAAACTCTTTAACTAAATCCTTTCTAACTTTAGTGTTAGTAGATTTATACTCTGTAAGCTTTGAGTCAAATAAGCAAAATCCATCGTGATGCTTTGCTGTTAAAACAACATATTTCATTCCTGCTTCTTTAGCCAATCTTGCCCATTCTCTAGGATTATATTCAGTAGGATTAAATTCTTCAAAGTACTTTCTATATTCATCTACAGTCATTTTTTCTTTACTCATAACCCATTCCCCACGAGCTGGGATAGCGTATAATCCCCAATGAATAAACATCCCAAATCTATCATTTCTAAACCATTCAGTTCTAGTATACATATCAACCATATATTCTCTCCTGTTCAAATTAATTTCTTTTAATTTCCCCAAACTTCAAGCTCTACAAAATGATTATCTCCATTTTCACCTACATTACTCATCGAATACACTCTTATATATCGAGCAACATAGCTATCAATACCTAAGTTTTTATCTCTAACGCTAAACTCTTTTCCTGTGGAATCTTCATTGTAATCACCATCTATGCCATTAATCGACTTTAACCATTCTGGTGTATCATTTGGCCACATTACACTTAAAGGATCGTTACATGAATTCCATAATACAAAAGTATCATCTTCATTTGAAAAGTTAGGATCATTTGACAATAAAACAATTGTTTTTGAATATTGTCTATTATCTGTATAATATCTCCACAAATTAACTTTATTTATGTTATATTCTTTTTCTAAATCTGTTTGAATCCATCTAAATCCCTTTTTAACATCTGAATATCTCTCTGCTGTCTTATTACCATCAGTTATTAAGGTTAATGGTCTATGTCCTTCTCCTGTTGTTACACTTGCATTATCATCCATAGTTACATTTTTCCCTAAGGCTACATTGGAAACTTCTTCAGGCTTTGTAGAAACCCCATCTGCTACTATATCTAAATCAACTTGTCCATTATGAACTATAGTAGCTTTAAAAATTTCTGTTTCTTGGTCCCATTCTTCTGAAACAGTGTAAGGTCTATCTAATGTTGTTTGATTTTCTTTATTATTGTATATAATAGTAGGTCTTTCAGATGTCTTAACTGATATAGTTGTTGTACGCATTACATTGTCATTTCTATCTTTTAATATTCCACCATTAGTTAACACATTATCCCCTTGAAGAATAGGTGAACCATTCTCATCCACTTGCAATCCTAAATTTGACCATATCCAGTTACGCAATCCAAATTGAGGAGTATATGCATTTTTATCACTATATTCTCTCCAGTAAAAATCACTCGGACCTCTTAAGTTCCACCAATTACTTCCTCCTGCAGGAAGCTCAGCAGTACTTGTATCATTTTTATCTATTTGGTAATTATTAATATATAAATTTATACTATTATTCTCTTTTTCTGTGAAAATACCATAGACATGTCCTTGTGACTCTACATTTAACCAGTTTATATTCATATTATTTGGCTTAAACTTACTTGCCCACACTTGATCTTTCATATATAAGGTTCCATCCCACTCCTTATACCCAAACCACCACCAAGTTTCATTACTTCTATTTAAATAGGCGTTACTTTCTATATACTCTTGTGGATATTTACTATCATAGTATTCCTTACCAACTTTTTCACTTATCACCTCGGAATTTGGTGCAACTCTTTGTAACTCTTCAAGATTGTCTATATGGATATTTTGTGGTATTATTGGTATTATTCCATACCTTCCTGTATACGGAAAGATATCTCCATCTATTCTTAAATGATTTGTACCATCCTCCATATAAATTCCTTCCCAAGCTTCAACACCATCTGCAATAACCTTTATCTCTCTTCCTAACTCTTCTTTTGTAGGTATATTTATTTTTCCATTTAAAATACGTTCAAAAAAAGGAAGTATTGCATATTGTTCGGTAGCAATCCTGCTAGAAGTTAATGTAGAATCATCTAATGGCTTAGATGGATCAGTAATTGAATTATTAAACCAACCTGCCTCATTACTAAAAACTGTTGCTCCATAATTAGTAACTCTTACAAGACTTTGTGCTGTTTTACTATCTGGATACTTAGATATATTTTCCCAGCTTTGTCCTCCTCCATTATTATGAAGGCCCCAATGCCACCAATCTGAAGATACTCCCCAGTTATCACAATAGCCTGCTAACCATAACCCATAAAATAATGAATCTGTAGCTGGATGTCCAAATGACTCCTTATTTAATAAAATAATATTTTTAGAATTACTTTTCATAGTATCTAATAAATTATTTTGTGGACTCATACTCCCTACTGGATATACCTTACTTGTTCCATCATGTTTTCTATTCTCTAACCATCTATTAATCATTGGTATTGAATTATCTTGATCTCTATTAGTATCCATCCATAAAAAGTACATACCATTTTTAGAACATAATTGAATTAATTCTGATAAATAATATGAATGATTCCCATCTTGATCTCCATCATACCACTCAGCTGAATTGTATAGTTCAGCAGCGTTTAATCCTAAGAAATACTTACTATTAGTTTCAGCTATTATGTTTTCCCAATATTCTATTGATATCTGTTGACTTTGACGAGTTTCTCCGTTTAATGCTTGAAGAAAATAATATATGGGGGTTTTTATACCTTCACCACTTCTATTGTATTCTTCAATCTTCTTAATTTGTTTACTATAAAATTCCATAATTTTAGAATTATTTTTATTTATATCATCATTTTGTATTACAATAGCTGCATTACTCCTAAACTCTACAGGTATGGTTTCCCACATACTAATAATGTCATCTTGTGCATAAGCTTTTATTGTATAAATTGGATTTTCATTATTTATTATCTTTTTTAATTTCACTTCATTATTTGATGCAAAAGCATTTCTTGAACTTATTAATAACACTGTAATTAAACAAATAATTAATACCTTTATAAACTTTGACACTCTCCCCATTTTCCACCTATCCTTTCACTGCTCCACCTGATAAAGCCTCAACAAAATACTTAGAGCAACAGCAGAATAAAATAATTGGAGGAATTACAATTACAACTATTGCTGAAAATAGACCATTATAGTTTGTACTAAAACTAGTTGTAAATTGAGAAAGCAATGCTGGTACTGTTAATTTTTCTTTATCTATTAACACCATAGAAGACCAATAATACTCGTTCCAGTTATTCATAAATGCTAATACTGCCGCTGTCATAATCCCTGGTCTAGCTATAGGAAGGATTATCATTGTAAATGTCTGAAAAAAGTTACATCCATCTATAAAAGCTGCCTCTTCAATTTCTTTTGGAATTGTTGCAAAGTAATTTTTAATTATAAAAAAGCTAACAGCTATTCCACTACATGTATAAATAAAGATTAACCCACTATGTTTATTGTGCATTCCCATATTATTTACTAAATTATAAACTGGAAATGTCATTGCTGTTGCTGGTATAAACATTGTAGATAACAATAAAGCTGTTACTATACCTTTTCCTTTAAACTCAGTTCTCGCTACAACATAAGCAGATAAAGATATCATTGTAATACTTAAAATAACTGAAGTAAGTGACACTATTATACTGTTTCCAAAATAACGAAGTATGTTCATATCTCTAAATACACTAACATACCCATCAAATACAAGTTTGCTTGGCAATGCAAATCCAGGTTCAGCTAATGGATCGCCTTTAAAAGATGATATAACCACCCATACTAATGGAAATAAGGCTATAATTGACATAAGTATCATTCCAACATATACAGATATCTTTCCACCTTTTGATAACCCACTAATAGTAAGTTTTTTACGCCTTTTAATCTTCATCAGTTCCATTCCTCCTTCTTTCTACTTTTAAATAACAAATTGATTACTATAATAATAACCAGTCCACCCAATATTTGTATTACTCCAACTGTATTAGCACGGGCATATTGAGTTCTAGAGCTTGTTATAGCTAGTTCACGAATTATATAACTAATACTCTTAGTTCCTGCTGCTCCTTGCGTCAGGAAATATACCTCGTTATATAATAAGAATCCAGCTGTAGCAGCTAAAATTGTTACTGTTTTTATAGTATCTTTTATTAGTGGTAAAGTTATATACCACTCTCTTTTCCATCCAGTTATATTATCTAAGGTTGCAGCTTCATATATTTCAGTTGGTATTGCAAAAATTTGACCTAATATCATTATCGTAGATGAACCTGCAAATAAAATATATGAAAATGTCATTGCCCAAAAGTTAACTTTAGGTAATAACAGTATATTCTGATCAAATCCTGGCACAAATAGCTGAATTATTTGGTTTATAACTCCAAACCTCGGATTATATATTTGTAAAAATATAAGTCCCATAGCAGCTGTAGAAATTATATTGGGAATAATATAGACATTTCTAGCAAATTTCCATCCAGGTAAACTTTTCGATAACATTATAGCTACTGTAACAGCTATAGGAACCTGGATTACAACCCCACATAAGGCCCAAGCCATAGAATTTCCTAATGCTTCCCAAAAGTATGGATATTCATTAAGAATATATTTATAATTAGTAAATAGTTCCTTCCCTTTATAAAATTCAGGGTTTAAAATATTGGAATAATCCCATTTTGCAAAAGATGTTGCAAATACTGTTAATATAGGATATAGATAAAATAAACAAAAAGCACATAATGTCGGTAGTAAAAAAAGAAAAATCCATAATTTCTTTTTACTCCTTGCTGATGCCATACTATTTCTTTTAACCTTAACTTTTAAATCACTTTTTTCCTTAGCTTGTAGCTTATCTAAAGATAACATAAAATCCTCCTTATAAAAGTATAGGATGAGTCCATCCTATACTTTTTTATTATTACTCTATAAGTGCAACTAGTTCACTTTTTAACGCTTCAAATTTAGCATCTATATCTACTCCTGCTACTGAACATTCAATTAGCTTATTTGCTATTGCAGTTTGAATATCTCCACCCCATGCAGAATCAATAGTTTTTACTATAGTTTTTGCATTATTTGCTTGATCACAAGCTTCTGCTAATAATATAGCTGTTGGATCATTCTTTTCCTTTGCTAAATCATTTATGTTTAAGCTAGAATTACATGGATTAGCTCCAACTTCTAAGAATATCTTCTTTTGAACTTCTTCGCTTGTCATATATTTTACAAATTCTAAAGCTAATTCAATTTTAGCTTCATCCATCTTACTACCTATTGTTAATCCTCCACCTGCTGAAGAAAGTGCTACATTTCCTGGGAATATAGCTGGTTTAATGTTATCCTTTTCTGCAAATCCACCAGCTGCCCATACCCCATTAAAGAATACTGAAGATTTCCCATCTGAGAAATCAGCTGAGAAATCATTTGCTGAAGAACCTGCATTAGCTGATCCATTTTCTTGATCTAAAGTCGCTATTGTCTTAAATGCTTCTGCAAATTCCTTTGATTCAATAATTTCTTTCGATAATTCCTTATCTAATAATTCTGGTTTAACTTGTCCTAAATAAGCATTAAAGCAACGGATAGATCCTTGACCTGATCCATATGCATAATTTCCATCTTGTCCATTTTCTCTTACAGTTACCATAGCCTTGCCAAAATCATCCCAATTATTCCATGTTTGTGGTAACTCTGTATTGGATTCTTTCATAAGATTTTCGTTATACCAAAAACCTAATGTTAATAATTGATCATGAACTGTATAGATTGATCCATCGATATCATTTTGAGTATAATTAATACCTACCGCATCTTTCAAATTCTCTGAATCAATATATGGTTTCATATCATATACTAAACCTTGTGTTATAGCCGCTAATGATACTGGATTTCCAGCTAAGTCAATCATGTCCGGGAAATTACCACTAGCTACTTTATTGTTCATTATATCTAAATAATTTTCTACTGCTATTGGTTTAAATGTAACATCTCCACCTTCATGTTGTTTAGCAAAGTCGTCATAAATATCCCTCATAACCTTAGCCGCTGGCCATTCACTTTCTTCATGAAAATATCCATGATAGAATTCTAGAACATTTGAATTATTAGAAGTTTCACTACCTACTTCCTCTGTCCCTTTATTTCCACATCCTACGAATAAACCTGTTGCCATTACCATTGTTAATAATACACTCAATACTCTTTTTTTCATGTTATCTCTCCTCCCTTATTACATATTTATAATATCAAGCGAGCTTTTTAAACTCCATGTAAAACGTTTACTTGTTTTTGTACTCTATTTATATTTTTTATAAAAAGAAAAAGAAACTCTTAATCTTAAGAATTTCTTTTTTATATTATTTAAAATATTTACTTTTTCTTGTACTATTTTTACCTTTTTGAGTTACTCTGTTTCAATATTTTTCACAAATTCATCTAGTTCTATTTTTCGATTTAACACATCTAAGATATTATTCATAAAATAAACCCTCTTCTTTTCATTCCAGAAGTTCACTGGAATAGGTATATGCATATCTGCATTCTCTACCACATTAACTGCCTCATATAATCTCGGTATACTCTCCCTATATTCTTTAATATTTATTTTAGGATTTATAGGAACTTGGCCCGTTTCCTCTAAAAGCCTATTTTGCACATTATCACTAAGCATATATTTAACTAATTTTATAGAAGCATCTATTCTATCTTGGTCTTTTGTATTTCCAACTATATATCCAATACAAGAAGATTTACTAGCAACTGTTTTACCTGAATTCATTGGAAATGCAGCGTATTTAGCATTTATATTTTGATCTATCATAGAATTGGCCCATACTCCATTTATATATATTGCCGATTTATTATTATTAAAATTATTAAGGCTATCTCTATAAGTGAATTCTTTATTTAAATCAGTTGAGTACTCAAATATAATTTGAAGTTTTTTTAGATTTTCATATAATGTATTATAATTAAGTTCAGCTCGCCACTTATTGTTTATACTATGAAAATCGCCTCCATTAGATGAAACTAGATAATCAAATAACGCTATGCTATTCTCTGAGTTAAAGCATATTGGTACTATATCCTCATTGATATCATCAGCCCAGTTCCTTATTTTCTTACACATATCTAAGAATTCATCCCACGTCTTCGGTGGTTCTTTTATTCCGGCTTGTGAAAATATATCTGCATTATACCAATATCCACTCATTAAAAACACATCTGGTAATGTAAAAATTTCCTTATTATCATTTTCCCAATACTGAATTACTGATTTAGGAATATTACCTTTAAACTCATCATCCTTTTCTATATAAGGAAATAAATTTACTGCATAGTCTTTTTCAACCATAAATTTATAAATTGTATCGTAGCCTATTCCACCTGTAAATATAATGTCAGGCACATTTCCTATTGATATCATATCTATAGCTTTATTAACAGCATCTTCTGATGAAGGCATTGATAATAAATTAATATGTATACCTGGATTTTCTTTTTCAAAGTCTTCATAAATTTTACGCATTGCAATATGGTCTTCTTCCATTGTTCCCCATCCATGAAGCAAAGTAATTTGAATTATCTCTTCATTTAGGTTATTATCGCTACATGAAATGAATAATGACATTAATGCAACAAGCATAATTAATAACCGTATATATTTCCCTCTCATATTATCCCACTTTTCATTTTACTTAATTCTGCTCTTTCAAACTCTTTTGGTGTTAGCCCTGTGTATTTTTTAAATACCCTTGAAAAATAAGCTGAGTCTGAAAATCCTACTAAAATAGCAACTTCATTTATTTTTCTATTATACTTAGCTATATACTCTTTTGACTTTTCAATCTTTTTAATATTTACTACATCAAATAAATTCTTTCCTGTCTTTAATTTATAAATTCTACTTAAATAACTTGAATTAACATGAACTTCATTAGCTATTTCATCTAATGTGATTCTATTGCAATAATTATTATTTATATAATTATCTATATCTCTAATTAAATCATCTCTTCTTTCTTTTTGTTCTAGTACTAGCTTTACTGTATTATTGATAATATCATTAAAGATGTTTTTAAGCTCTAAAACTTTTTTTGTGTTTAATATTTCTGAATCTACATTCCTATTATCAAATATTACCTTATCTAAATCTGCCCCTTGTTCACGCCATATTTTTCTACATGTTGCCAATAAAAGAATTAAACTACTTTTAGTTGTAGCTAATCCGTTTATATTATATAAATTTATTAGCTTATCGAGACTATCTACACTTTCTAAATATCTCCCATTATTAATACTATCTACTATACTGTCTACTATATAAGACTGTTCTTTTCTATTTACATAATTTATCTTTCCTTTTTCAAAGAAAACTACATTATTTCCTCCATCAAAGTTCTGCATTATTTCTTTTAATGTATTTTTATATGCCTTACTAACATTTTCTATTCTAGAGTAAAATCTACTTATACCTATAACAGTCTTAATTCCTAAAAAGCTTTGAGCCAAATTATTAAATTTATTACATAAAAACTCTATCTTTTCCTTCTTATTTATATCTCCCTCAATTATAATACAATATTCGGTTCTACTAACTTTAAAGCTTCTAAAAGTGTTTCCATCAAAAATTGTTTTCATCAAATCAAAAATACTCTTTTGTAAAGTGCTATTAAGCTGAATATTTTCATTAACTATCTGACATAAAACAAGAGAAAAAGAAGGAAATTTTTCATTAAATGAATCATAATAATGTTTATACTCAAAATAATAATCATCAGTAATAATTGAATCTTCTATTAAAATTCTATAAAATAATCTTTCTCCCTGTGGTACTATATTAGCTTTCACCTTTGCTTCCTCTAAGTCTTTCACAATGCGTGAAATTGTGTTAGGTATTTCTTCTAAAATAGCTGTTTTCACTATATAATCATTTACTGAATATAATATTGCTTGCTTTGTATATTCAAAATCTGCATAAGCTGTAAGCAAAACAATTTTTATTTCTGGATAGTGTTCTCTTAAATATGCTACTACTTCTAATCCACTCATTATTGGCATTTTTATATCTAGTATAACTATATTAGGAATACAAACACTAAAATTATCTAATAAGTCTTGTCCATTTTTTGCAGAGTATACTAACTCACACCCTAAAGTATCCCATTTAATTAACTTTTTTAAACCATCTCTTATAAAAACCTCATCATCTGCAATCATTACTTTCCACATGACTTAACTCCTTTACATAGGTAATTTAATAAATACTGAAGTTCCTACCCCAACCTTACTTTCTATATCAATTCCAAAATCATCACCATATAAGTTATTTATTAATTTTTGGGTGTTATATATCCCAACATGAGTATGTTCTTTGTAAGCAACTGTATCATTATAACTCTCCTCTTGATTGAACCCTACACCATCATCTTTAACTTCTATTAAAAGGCTATCTCCATCTTTTCTAATTAATACCTCTATTTTTCCTGAATCTTCTTTCGGTTCTAATCCATGTAGTACCGCATTTTCTACAATTGGCTCTATACTTAATCTAGGTATTAATATTTTTTTTAACTCTTCATCCTCATAAGTTATATTGTACGAAATTTTATCTGCAAATCTGTTACTTTGTAAGAATAGATAAAACTCAACTAGTTCCATTTCTTCTGATAAAGGAATTGTAATTTCTTCTTTTCTAAATATTTTCCCTTGTATTAGCTTCGAAAAAGCATATATCATCTTATGCACTTCATCATTATCAGACATTTTGGCCTTTATACCTATCATAGATAAAATATTAAACATAAAATGTGGATTTATCTGTGATTGTAAATATTGAATTTGAGCTTTTGTAGTTAATAACTGATTTTCATATACCTGTTTTATTAGATAGTTAATCTTATCTGTCATCTCATTAAAAACAAAGCTTATATCTGTTAACTCTTGGGTGTTAAACTCCTCAAGCTTAGTATCAAAGTTTCCTTTTCCAAATTCTCTTATTTTATCTGCTACTATTTTCAAAGGCACAGTAAAACGATATGCAACAAAAAATACAATAGCTGCAATACATAAAAGTAATATAATAATTATTCCCACCATAATCATTATGCTAGATTTTATATAATCATAAATATTAGATTTTGAAACTAATACCATTGTTTTTAATCCAAAAGAGTTTTGCTTTTGAGATACAAAATACTTACTATTTAAGTCTTTTTTATTATCTTCAACATTTACATTCTCTTTATAAATTATTTCATCGTAGATATCTTCGATATTATTTGACTGAACTACTAAACTATCATTACCAACTAATACCCATTTTGAATCATTATACTTTTCAATTTCATTAAATATTTCCTTTATAGCTAAGCTATTTAATTGAACTAGGCAACTTCCTTTTTCAACTAAATATTTATCATAAATTTTAAATATTATATCTACACTACTTTCATTTATCTTAAAATAATATTCACTGTTTTTAGTTAAAAACTTTTTATTTATCTCACTATACTCTTCAGATACTAACTTCAAATGTTCGATAGTTGTAGGGTAAAAAACACTATTGATACTATCCCCATTATTATTAAACAAGAAAATCTGAGTAATAAACGGATAATTTTGATTTACCATATTTCTTTCTGAAAAAAGATTACCACAATAACTTAATCTCTTACTTACTTCTTCTTTGCTATAATTAACATCATTAAAAAAATCAGCCATAATAGAATCATTCCGTATATACGTAATGCTTTCCTCCAAAAATTGCAATTTATTATTAAAATCATTATTTACTCTTTCTACATAAAAAGATATATCCTCTCTAACATTCTTAGAAAATATTCTAGCAAATACACTAGTTAATATTCCACCTTGAACTATCATGGCTACTACACAGGTAAAAACACATAAAACTATTAGTTCCTTTTGCAATGTACTTTTTCGCTTTCTCATTAATAATCTCCATTTTGAAAACATTTTCTTCATCTATATAACTTATTATACATAGTTTTACTTATTTTTACTAATATATCTTTTTTTTGCAAGAAAAAAAAGCCTAAGTATAAATTTTATATACTTAGACTTTTAATAACTTATTATGTTTTCATTTAATTTTACTACTGCTTACAATACTCTACTACTGTACCTAATGCTAAATTAATCATATTCTCAAAAGCATGTTGTCTTTCTTCTACTGTGGCTTTTTCATTAGTTAAAGCGTGATCTGCTACAGTTAAAAGACACGCTGCTTTTTTTCCTGCAACATTTGCATTATGTAATAACGCAAAAGACTCCATCTCTACTCCAAGACATCCGTATGTGTCTCTTATATGGTGTAATACACTTTTCTCCTTTGTATAGAATGCATCAGTTGAATGTATTCTTCCTGTCTTTATATTAATATTTAATTTAGTTGAAACTTCCTTAATAAGAGTATTTAGTTCATTATTTGGATAAACAACATCTTCTTCATATCCACTATAAGTTTTTGCATAGGTGGATTGACTCCAACTACTTTCAACTAGCATTACATCATGCATATTTAACTTTTCACTATAAGCTCCAGTAGAACCTATTCTTATAATAGCTTCCACATCATATTTATTAAAAAGCTCATGAGAGTATATTCCCATTGATGGGCCTCCCATACCTGATGCCATTATAGTTACTCTTACACCTTTATAATATCCTGTAAATCCAAACATATTTCTAACTTTATTTATTTGTACCGCATCTTCTAAATAATTTTCCGCAATAAATTGTGCTCTTAAAGGGTCCCCTGGCATAAGTACAATTTTTGCAATATCTTCTCTATTAGCTTCTATATGTATAGTTCCCATTATTTCTCTCCTCCAAAAATAAAATGCAAAGCGCTTTATTAATGGGACGTTTAAAATGAAAAATGGCAAATTGATAAAAGCTTATTTAATCAGCTTCATCATTAATTTGCCATTCTCTCTTTGTCATTTATCATTAATAACAGAGCTTCGCTCTTAATATTTCTATTATGCTATTACGTTGACATTTCCTTCTGCAATAGCTTCTTTTCTTAATTCATCTTTTTCCATAGCCTTAAAGAATGGATAGTATACTGCTGTCATAAATATTACATTAAATATTGCTAAAGCAAATGCTTTCCAGTCTAATGTTAATAAGAATGCTTGGAATCCTGGTGGTAAGAATCCTGGTGCTTCATATAATGGAAACCCAACTAATCCTGTTGACATAGCTAAGTAATTTAATCCTGCAACTATTACTGGTCCAAATACGAATGGTATAAACATAAATGGATTCATTATTAATGGTGCACCAAATATTACTGGCTCATTAATTCCAAAGAAACTTGGTATAATACCTAATTTACCTATAGCTTTAAGTGATTTAGCTTTACTTCTCATCATTAAGAAAACAAGTCCTAAAGTGATTCCTGACCCTGTAACTTGTAAGAATCCATAGTAAAATCCAAAAGTAAATACGTGTTGAGGAGCTTGTCCTACTGCTACAGCTGCTGCATTTGCTGCACCATAGCTAATTGCGAATGCTGCCCATACACTTGATGTTATTGAAGCTCCATGTAATCCAAAGAACCATAATAATTGAGTTAAGAATATAACTAACATAACTGCTGGTAATGAGTCCATTGAAGTAATTGCTGGAGCAAGTAACTTCATTATTAGTTGTGGGAATGTTACCCCTGCTACATTCATACAGATTATTGATCCTGCAACTGCTAAAGCAAAGTTAATTACTAATGGAATTAATATTGTAAATGATTCAGCAACCATTGGTGGTACGCTATCTGGCATCTTAATTACTAACTTCTTTTCTTTACATAATCTACTTATTTCAACAACTACAATTGAAACTATCATACTTACAAATAAACCTTCAGCACCTAAAGATGATACATTCCAAATTGTTGAATTCGCAAAATCTTCAATTGATACAGATAATACTAAGTGACATATAACTGATGTTATTCCTATTAAACTTGAATTCAAATTATATTTCTTTTGTAAACTATCTGCAATGAAAAATGCAGCATATAAAGACATAAGATTAGTTGTAAAAAATCCTGCTAAATTAAAATAATTAATATATGTATTTACGAAATTATAAAAAGCACTGTTTGGAAATAAGTTTGCAACCCCAATCGGAATTAAGCTAAAAGACCCAATTATGATTATTGGAATTACAGCTATGATACCATCTTTAATAGCTTGTAAATGCTTTTGCCCTTCAATCTTCTGAGCGATTGGCATTAAAAACTTTTCCATAAATTTAGAAAAAGCACCTTGTTTCATTATATTACCCCCTGAGTTTCCGTTAAATTTAATTTTATTATACTTACCCTACAACACGTATTCAAACAAACATTTTCCTCTCTAGTTAGGAAAAACTATTATTTAAATCCTTTTCAGTCGAATATTCTCGCTTTTTTCTTGTATAATTTTCGTTATATTCTCTTTGTGCATTTTTTTATCACTAATATATTTTATTAAAACTATAAGATCTTTCAAATCTTAAATAAAAATAAAAGCTATACCCTCAGATAATTAACTGATGATATAGCTCTATACTACAAAATTTAAATCTATTAATAAATATTAATTTATATTACTCTATAAAAATTAGCTAAGTTCTGGCCAATACTCTTTATTTACTACTATAAAATCATCTAAAAGTTCTTTTGCAACTGTTGCACTTGGCACTGTTTTAGATAACATTAAAGCTTGCCATAATTTATGATATGACTTTTCAATCCATGCATCAACCACTAACTTCTCTACAGCTAATTGTTGTTCTATCAATCCTTTTTGGAATGTTGGAATATTTCCTACAGACAATGGTTCGTACCCATTCTTTCCAACAATACATGATATTTCAACCATAGCATCATCTTGAATATTAGAAATAGCTCCATTATTTTCAACTATTAACAACATTCTTTCTTGAGTATTGTAAGCTAAAGCTGTTGCTAAATCTACTATAAACTCTGCATGAATCCCTATTTGTAAACCTGAACCTTCTGAATAACCTTGTTTTTCAATTAAAGCACAGGCTCCAAAGACCTCCTTTTCTCTTCCATCAATAACTTCATTTGCACGAGTATATTCTGGGTTAGAGTGGTTTACAACATAGTCTGGGAATAAATAATATTTTAAATAACTACTTGGTATTGTAGTTAAATCAGTTTTAACTATTTCTTTAGTGAAAAGATTAGTTTCAAACCAACTGTCTTTCTTAGCAGTGCTCATTCCCTCTTCACCATTAATAAATCCATACTCTTTTATATGTTCAACAAGCTTTGGTAGTAATTCATTTCCTTCTTTATCTTTAATAGATGTATACCACCCAAAGTGATTTAAGCCGTAATATCTTATATCCATATGTTTTCTAGATTCTAAGCCAGCAATTTTAGCTATATTATGCTCCATACCTATTGGCATATCACAAATATTTATAACACGAGAATCAGGACGTAATCTTCTAACTGCCTCTGCAACTATTGATGCTGGATTTGAGTAATTTAGCATCCAACAATCTGGTGAATACTTTTCCATATAATCAATATTTTCAAGCACACCACCTATAGATCTCATTCCATAAGCAATTCCACCTGGTCCACAAGTTTCTTGTCCAACAACTCCATGTCTTAATGAAATCTTTTCATCCATTTCTCTCATTTCAAGCTTACCAACTCTTATATGAGCAAGACAGAAATCTACATCTGTATAAGCCTCTTCTGGATTTGTTGTTGCTACATATTCAATTGAAGGATCTTTTTCCTTAATTAATATTTCACAAGCCTTTGCAACCTTATTTTGTCTTTCTTCATCATTATCGTATAGCTTAATTTTTCTTAATGGAAGTCTATCTAAATTATCTAATAACATTAAAATAATTTCTGGTGTATAAGTACTTCCTCCCCCTGCTATAACAACTGAAAATTTTCTCATAGTAAATTCCTCCTTTTAACTTTTACTCTACAATTTTAAGAATATTTTTATTTTCTTCTTTACTCTGTACTTGATAAGTTAAATAAGTTCATCTACTAAATTAAGTAGACTATTGTCTAAAACTTTAAGTACCATAAGAAATTTTCTTTTCAAGTCAATTATATTTATTAAAGCTTTACATCTCAACCCATAAATTTCCTAACGCTTAGGAAAGATTAAAAGGGGCTGTATCAAAAAAATTTGATATTTGCCGATAAAGAAAAGGAAGTTCGAA
>OLNJ01000810.1_pt1 | contig 21698 bp, 12 predicted proteins | sample 1672191 | NCBI WGS metagenome assembly OLNJ01 (sample SAMEA3136657, study PRJEB25190) | human gut metagenome | biome: human gut; feature: human-associated habitat; material: faeces | place: Austria | collected 2013 | reverse complement strand
AATCATCCGAATTGGCCACGATCAGCGAATACCCCTGCGCCGCGCACTCATCCTCCACGCATTTGGCGAGCGCCGCGAAGAACAGGTTTTCGATGTCGGGCACGATGAGCGCCACGAGCTTGGATTGTTTGGTGACGAGGCTCCTCGCGTTCTGATTGGGCACGTAGTTCAACTGTTTCACCGCCTGCGCGATCGCCTCGCGTTTCTCCGCGGAAACACGCGCCGGCCGATCATTCAGCACCAGCGACACCGTGGTCACGGACACTCCCGCCGCCGCAGCCACATCCTTCAGCGTTGCCCTTCGCGCCATCAGCTACCCCCTGTAAAACGTTTCTCCTACCAGCATAAGCCCTTCAGCTCGCACTCGCCACCACCCCTCTTCCCGTCGCGCCCGCCACACCTATCGCGCGCCCGCGTCCACAACGATCACAGCCCTTGTGCCCGGTAGCGTGCTTCGGTGGCGGCTTTGGCTGGCTCCCACCAATCGCGGTGCGTCGCATACCAGTCGACCACGTCGTGCAAGCCGCTTTCGAAATCCGTATGCGCCGGCTTCCAACCCAATTCGGCACGCAGCTTGGACGAGTCGATCGCATACCGGCGGTCGTGCCCCGGCCGGTCGCGCATCCAATCGAACGCGTCTTCCGGCTGCCCCATCAACCGCATTATCATGCGCAGCACGGCGATGTTGCTTTTCTCGCCGTCCGCGCCGATCAGATACGTCTCACCAATTCGACCGCGCGTCAGAATCGCCCATACCGCCGAAGAGTGGTCTTCCGTATGAATCCAGTCGCGCACGTTCTCGCCGGTACCATACAGTTTCGGCCGCATGCCATCCAGAATGGACGTGATCTGCCGTGGAATGAACTTTTCCACATGCTGGTATGGCCCGTAATTGTTGGAACAGTTGGAAATGGTGGCACGCAAGCCATATGTGCGCGTCCACGCGCGCACCAGATGGTCGGACGCGGCTTTCGACGCGCTGTACGGGCTTGACGGGCGGTACGGCGAGTTTTCGCCGAATCGCGCCGGATCGTCCAACGCCAGGTCTCCGCACACTTCGTCGGTACTGATGTGGTGGAATCGCACGCCGTATTTACACGCGGCCTCCAACAGCCGCATCGTGCCCTCCACGTTCGTGCGGATGAACGGTTCCGGGTCGAAGATGGAATTGTCGTTATGTGATTCCGCCGCGAAATGCACGATGGCGTCGCAGCCGGGCACAATGCGTTCCAGCAGCAACGCATCGCAGATATCACCGATGACAAGTTCGACCTGCGATTGCGGCAGCCCGTCGATGTTCGCCGGATTGCCCGCATACGTCAGCTTGTCAAGCACGGTGATATGCACGTCCGGATGATTGCGCGCCACATACCGCACGAAATTCGCGCCGATGAACCCGCATCCGCCGGTTACCAGAATATGTTTCGGTTTGAATCCCTGTTCGCTCACTGTTTCAGCAACCGCCTTCCCGATTCCAACATTACGAATGCAAACAAAGGCGCATAAGGAAGGAAATACCTGAATTGCATACCGTCGACTCCGATTAGCCCATCCGCATCGTATTGCAGCCACAAGGCAAGGTAAATCAGTAGGATATCTCCGATACAGACCACCGCGATCAACCATGCGTATGGTAAGGAAAGCACACCGCATGCATTTATAGAACCATTGGCAGTCCTAACCGGATTCTTTCGGCGGCTTTTGACACAAGCATTCACCACACTGGTCACAGCCAACACGACTACGGAAACCACAATTGCCAACCAACACGCGGCAATCATGATGCTGTCCGTCCTGTTATTCATATTCGATTGAGCATGCGTTATCGCCCATGCAATGTTCTTCACAGCATCCAACATGGCAACGGGATCCGTCAACAATGCATGCTTGCGCTCGCTCATTTGTTTGTACGAAACCAGCATCGGACAATTCGTATACCAAGCATTGACGCCCAACCAGAATATGGTCCATATACCAGACGCAACCACGCCTATCAACAATGGCACAGCCCGACCACGATTCACACGCCAGCGACCGGAAACTCTATCAAACATCAACGGAATAACCAGCAAAACCAATGGCATGTACACAAACTTGCACATTGCCAATAGCACGCTCGTTACCGCAAGCGCCACTGCTCCACGTTGTGATCGTTTACCAATAATTCCCCGGAACAGCAAACAGGAGAACAGAATCATCACAGCTTGTGTCAGCGAATCCGCAGAGATGGAAAATGAGGCGAATCTAAGCATTTGAGGAACGCACAGCAATAGTCCAACCGGAATACGCCATTTTGGCAATGCCATAACCGCGCAGTACATGAGTAATGCGTAGACAGCTATCATGCATATTTCTGCCAATCGATATGTTGTTCCAGATCTCAGATTAAATAATCGGCCTACAGCAAAACCCAGCAATTGCGGAGCATATACAATCGGTGAATTTGTTGCCGTATTGTTGAACGGCAGGTCAACCGTTGCGGACGCCTTGTTATTAGTAATAGACTCCGGAATCACAATTCCTGGATCATATCCGTCATATTGCTCCAGGGAATACTGCATCCAACTGCGATCGACCGCGCCACCGACTACCCCTGTCTCAGCATTATGCAACATACTTCTTGAAGTAACTGGCCGCGCAATTACATCCCCGTTGAGTATGGAGTCAATTCGATAAACATGCGTCCAAATATCCGGCACATGACCAGGCTTGGTAATAGTCATGAAAAACATGCCTTCAAGCAACACGCACAACGCCACCAACACTGGCATGCATCGAAAAATCTTCTTCCCCTTCATACCGCCACTATCGCATAACTATTTGACTGCGCTTAAGAACATGCCTTGGTTTCATTCATCATTCAGATACCCACCAGCTACCATCAAGACACCTACTCGTCCAGACACACTGGCTAATATATAGCTCGGTTTTACATGCTCATGAGCCCCCGTTTACATAAGGGGTTATTTGCCGTGAAGGAAGCGACGATGCCTTATATCCAGTCTGCCGTTCATGCCTTCGAGCCTTCATACGCCAGACATCCCAAACAATCGTTTACCGGCGGCATCTACCAGCCACTGGCCGATGAGAGCATGACAGATACCCCCTCTTATTTCAAGGCACGTCACCGTGCCGAGTTGTATACGCAGAAAACTCTCCTTCATGCGGAACCCGCGCACCGAAGCATCTACATACCGGAAACGGAAGCGTCCGTCGCACCATGTGATACGGATATTCTTGCGATTACGGACGAGCAGCATGCTTCCTCTTTTGCTGCAGAGGCGCAAGTTAACGGCAATCACGCATTACAGGCGATGCCGCGCACTCTTCAAACGGTTCGGACAGCGCTGACGACTGCCGGGCATAGCTTGAAACGAGCAGGACACGCTATTGCCAGTGCGGTCCACACCACCGCACGCGCCACACGTACCGCTGCGACCACAGTACGTAACGCATGGCGCACTTTCACGAGTTTCAAAGCCATCCAGCTCATCATCAAGTTCTTCCAGAGCGCGCATGCCTTGTGGAAGAAGCGCCATCGTTTCTCTTTTTCTTTCTATGCAATCATTCTCATGGCCCTCACCACATTCGAAACATTGTTTATCCAATGGGGCATGTATTCCGAACCCGAGTACAAAAAAGGCGAGGACGTCAGCGAAGCCGTAAAACAGGCATCCAGCATCGTTGGACAGTTGGCACATTTTATTAGTCAAATCTGGTTCGACAAAAACTACATTTTCTTACTTAATCTCATTATTCTCGCAGTCGCCTACCTCACGCTCATATTCATAATTAATCGTTTTTGGATAGCAACAGCAATTTTTAGCACAGTCATGACCGTTTACGCCGTGGCGAACCACATCAAAATTGAATCTCGCAATGAACCCGTGCTTCCGGCTGATCTTAATTTCATCACCGGAGGCAACACTGGACAGTTAGCATCCTTCATCCCTCAAAGCAGTCAAGGACTTGTCAATACAGCAGTTAGCGGTGTCATATGGCTTGTCGTCATTTGCATTATCATGCAGTTTATCGATGGACGTAATGCCGTCATCTACTGTTCCTGGCGGCACCCTTTCACCGGAATTAAGAACCTTGCCGGCACGCTCACTCGCATTGTAGCCGCATGCTGCAGTTTCGCACTGTGTTTTTCCTTCGTATGGGGATTTGGCAACGAAGGATACTGGTCAACAGATTTCGCAAAAAATCTTGGAGATAGTCCACAGATCTGGAATGGCCTCGCAGATTCCACGAACAATGGTCCTGTTGTGAATTTCCTGCGTCTCGCGCACACAAAGACCATGGATAAACCCAATGGATATTCGCAAGAAGCTATGGAAAAAATCTCTCGGAAATACACGGAACAGGCAAAACAGCTTAATCAAACCCGAACCGAAAACATGACCGACAACACTGTCATCATGGTACTTTCCGAAACGTTCTCGGATCCAACTCGAGTGCCTGGCGTCAGCTTCTCCGAAGATCCAATGCCAAATATTCGTCATGTCAAAGCCCAAACAACTTCCGGTCTGATGCTTTCCCCGGGCTACGGAGGCGGCACCGCAAATATTGAGTATCAAGCTTTGTCCGGCTTGTCCATGACAAATTACAGTTCCACATTATCCATTGCCTATCAGCAGCTGGTACCATCCCTCAAATGGGCGCCTACGCTCAATCAAGCTTGGGACAAAGCCAACGGAAAGGGCTCATCCATCGCATTCCACGCTTACAACCGCAACATGTACTTCCGTGATTTGAATTACAAAAAATTTGGCTTCTCGAAGTTTTATGCCACAGATGGCACACCACAATTGAAAGGCCTACGACCACTTGGCTCTGCTTGGTATGCCTCGGATGAGTCCTTCTACTCAGAAGTACTCAAAAAGATTTCATCTTCTGACCAGAAGAAGTTCTATCAAGTTGTCACCATGCAGAACCATATGCCTTATGAAGATTTTTATCCTGATAATCAATTTAAGGATGAAGATACTTCTTCAAATTTGCAGGATGATGAGAAACAAAATATTGAAACCTATACAAAGGGTCTAAGCTATACGGATCAAGCAACAACTGAATTCTTGAATCAGCTCAACCATATCGATAGGCCAATCACCGTCGTATTCTATGGAGATCATCTACCTGGGATTTACTCCACGGCATATTCCAGCAAAGATAATATTCTCGGACTGCATGAAACTGATTATTTCATCTGGTCTAACGATGCTTCGAAATCGGCAGGCACCAAACTAGATGATGTCTCCAGCGCTTACACATCATCAAATTACTTCTCCGCACAGCTAGCCTCACATCTCAATGCAAAAGTCAGCCCCTATCTGGCTTTCCTGACGAAAATGCACGAAACCATCCCGGCAATCTCTATCCCCTCGTCGGCCGGAGGCAATGCTGATGAACCGGTTTATCTTGATGCAGCAGGTAATCGCATTAATGACAAACAGCTTTCCAAAGAAGCCAAGACAATGCTTCATGATTATCAACTCATTCAGTACGATATGAGCGTCGGCAAGAATTATCTGAAGGATACCGGCTTTGTCGTTTTACCTCAATGATTTGTCTACAATAGCCTGAGATGGTAGTAAAAACAAAAGGCAGGTTACTCTTATGAAGATTGCGGTTGCTGGTACTGGCTACGTAGGGTTATCTATCGCATTACTGCTTTCTCAGCATAACGAGGTCCACGCGCTCGATATCGTCCCCAAGAAAGTCGAGCTGCTCAACAATGGCAAAAGCCCGATTGTCGACCCGGTGATCACCGATTTTCTGAAAAAAAATGCTTCCGGCGAGCGTCCACTTAACTTCCACGCTACGGTTAACGCACAAGAGGCATACGCAGACGTCGATTTCGCAATAATTGCGACACCAACAAATTACGATGAGAAGAAGAATTACTTCGACACTTCTAGTGTTGAAGCCGCAATTACCGCAGTGCGTCAGTACTCACCGCACGCTTGGATTATCATTAAGTCCACTATTCCAGTTGGATATACGCAACAACTTCGCGAGAATCTAGATGACAATCGCATTCTTTTCTCCCCGGAATTCTTGCGCGAAGGGCACGCACTATACGACAATCTGCATCCAAGCCGCATCGTAGTGGGCGCTCCGCAAAACAATGCTGAATCCGTTCAGGCAGCACGGCAATTCGCCACATTGCTTGCCGAAGGTGCAGACCCCTCAGAAAACAACCGTACGAATAGCGACGGCAGCACCGGTATCCCCACACTGGTGGTTGGCACCACCGAGGCCGAAGCCATCAAGCTATTCGCTAATACGTATTTGGCTCTACGAGTGGCATATTTCAATGAACTTGATACCTATGCGGAAAGTCGAGGTCTGAACACCCGCGAAATCATCGATGGCGTATGTCTTGATCCACGCATCGGTGACGGTTATAACAACCCCAGCTTTGGCTATGGCGGATACTGCCTGCCGAAGGACACTAAGCAACTGCTGGCCAACTATAATCAGGTGCCGCAGAACCTTATCGAAGCTATTGTGGACGCTAACCGCACCCGCAAGGAGTTCGTTGCATCTGAGGTGATGGAGCGCATCAAAGGCGTTCAAAATCCTGTCATCGGCATTTACCGGCTGACCATGAAATCTGGTTCCGATAATTTCCGTCAGTCCGCCATCCAAGATGTGATGAGGCAGTTTAAAGCCAACGGCCTCCCCGTGCTTATCTATGAGCCCACATTAGATAAGCCCGACTTCCAAGGCAGTGAGGTCACTCAGAATCTCAGCGAATTCAAAGAACGTTCATCCGTAATCGTGGCTAACCGCTGGAACAATGATCTCAATAGTGTGGCTTTCAAGGTCTACACACGCGATCTGTTCCGCAGAGACTGATTTATCAACAGCTTATCTTGTTGGTGTTTGCCCAAATAGGAATATTCTGGACAAACACCATCAGCAGCATCACCGCTTACCTTGGACCTTGCGGGCCACCACCTTCATCAGCTCGCGCTGCTTGGAACCGGTCGGAGCCAGTACATCCACGTACTTGCGGATGGGGCTGTCCTCCGCGATCGCACGCTCATGATGTTCCGGCGGAGCGGGACGTTCCACACCACTCATTGCTGCGATCATCTGCGCCACGAAAGGCGTTTCCTGCGCATAATTCCAATACAACGGGGCGAAATCGCACCATGGATTCTTCCATGGCTTGTCGAAACCGGCGTAATGCACGATTTTCGGAGCCTTACGAGAAGCCATGTATGCCTTATACACATTGGCGGGCGCGAAATCGAATACGCCATTGACCCGACCGGCACAGTTGTGCATCACATTCCACGAATAATCCAGGTACGTGACCAGGCCTTCACATTCCACGTTCAAAATATCCTGGTCGTTATAGATGTATCCGGGTTTGGAGGCGATTTCCAGCCATTCGTGGACGGTATGGATCTTGCGCATACGCTCGAGGTTCATCACCAGCACGCCGGCCTGGAAGTAGCCGTACGCATCGCGCATATGCAATTGCTTGCGCACGTATCCGGCCCGTTCGCCGTTTTTCATATTGAGATTGCCGATGAAGTCGATATCAGGCACGGCGGCAATCGCATTATCCCCAAGTTCAATATCGAACAGTTCGGCGACATCGCCATTGACCACCAAATCGCAATCCAGATACAGCAGCTTCGAATAGAACGGCAACGCCTCCTGGATGATGAAACGGTAATACGTTTCGATGCTGATATGCGCATTGCTGGTGGTGAGATTGAAGCCAGCCAAGTAACGGCTCACATCGAAGAAGCGGATCACGGCATTTGGGAACCGTTCGAAAAACTGACGTATGTTTTGCTTGTTCTCGTCGGAGATATTCCGTTCCAATACGATCACATCATATGAACGATCTTTGGAAGCGTTCTTCAGCATCGAATAGATGGTGGTGGTGAGCATCGGCACATAGTTGTTGTCTGCGGCGAACACCACCGGCACCACGTTCTTGTATCCGGCATCAAGCGGCTTGAGAACGGTGGCCGGTTCCGGATGCAGGAAATGCACGCACTGCAGTCGCTTGATCTTCCAATGCGCACCGGTACGCTGCTTGTGCGCAATGAAGATGTTGAGCAGCCGTTCCGAAAGATGCCCCACCGTACGTGTGGTCTGCACGTCCATTCTGCTGAAATCAGTAGCTTCGGCAAACTCATCGAGCAGCGGGAACAACCACTCGTTGTATTCGAAGAAAATGTCTTTCTTCATAATGAACATATTGCAGAATGCCGCAGTTCGACCGTTGAGCACGGCGTCGGCATCCACTCTGTAGTCGGGATGGCGCATGCACAAAATGTCATACATGTGGCGCAGGTCCTTCAAACGCAGGTGCTCGTCGGCATCCCAGTGCTGCTTGAGATTTGAGAATCCGCCGATACGGCGAACGTCATTCAACGGCGTGGTGATGACGTCCCAACCGTCCACGGCACGAGCGATCGCATCATCGTTGATACCGTATTCGGCGAGCGCGTGATTATCGATATACGAATCGAGAATCTCTCCGTAATCGTTCTCTTTGTGCGGAGTATCGGTGAAATCGAAGTACCTGCGGTAGTGGCAGAAGCCGTAATAGTCAGCATCCTCGTTTTTCCAGGCCCAGTATTGCGCGGTTAGCTCACAATACCGCGGGTTTTCCGCAGAAATGTTCACACCTTCATCGTCATGCAAGGTGTTCGTGAAACGAGTCGCAGCATTCGCCGCGCCCACCTGCACCGGAACAATACTGTTCCCCTCAGGGAACGTGGCCTGCTTATGTGCCGACACAAAGATTTTGATATTCGGATGGTGCTGTTCCGCTGTGAGAACCATGTGAGATATTCCGCCTTACTAAGACAAACGTCCTTTCCTCAATAGAATATATGAGAGTACTGCCGAAGAGGGACGCTCTACGAGCTTTTGCACCCAAATACTTCGCACGAGTAGGATAGGACGTTTGTGAAAGACTTTTTCGAAAGCCTCAAGAAGAGGTACCACTATGCGATGGTGGTTTTCAAGGAACTGGTGAAAACCGACTTCCAGCTGCGATATCAGGGCTCATTCCTGGGCATGGTGTGGTCCGTGCTGAAACCGCTGATGCTGTTCGCCGTGATGTACGTGGTGTTCGTGAAGTTCCTGAAGTTCTCGGATGGCACTCCGACTTTCCCGATTTCATTGCTGTGCGGCACCTGCCTGTGGAGTTTCTTCTCCGAATCGACCAGCATGGGAATGCGCGCCATCGTCGATCGTGGCGATCTGCTGCGCAAGATTCATTTCCCGAATTACATCATTGTGGCGTCCACCACGATGGGTTCCATGATTTCCCTGGGCATCAACCTTGTGGTGGTCATCCTCTTCGGTTTCTTCGCCCACGCGCATTACACCTGGCGCATCCTGCTGGTTCCGCTCAGCATTATCCAGCTGTATTGCCTTGGTCTTGGCGTTGCTCTGCTTCTGGGCTCGCTGTATGTGTATTTCCGTGATGTGGCCCATATCTGGGAAGTGGTGCTGCAGGCCATGTTCTATGCCACGCCTATCATCTACCCGATTTCCATGGTGGCGCAGAACAAGGAGTTCTCTTGGGCTGCCGACATTCTGATGCTTAACCCGACCACGCAGACCATCATGGATATCCGCCATAACCTACTGTCTCCGGAATACGTGCCAACCGTGTGGACCATGGTGGACAACAAGCTGCTGTGCCTGCTGCCGTACGTGCTGTCCGCTTTGATTCTATGGCTGGGCATCCATGTGTTCCGCAAGTACAGCGCCAAGTTCGCGGAGGTGCTCTAAAGCCATGAGCGAGGTTTCGATGACTGACAACAACACTGTTGATGAACGTCCGGTCGTACTCAAGGTCGACCATGTGGCCAAGTCCTTCCGTCTGCCCACCGAACAGGCCACCGGCCTGAAGATGGCTTTCCTGAACTGGACAAAGGGCATCAAGGGCTACACCGAGCAGCATGTGCTGCGCGACATCAATTTCGAAGTGCATCAGGGCGATTTCTTCGGTATCGTCGGCCGTAACGGTTCCGGCAAATCCACGTTGCTGAAGATCATTTCGCAGATTTACGTGCCGGAACAAGGTTCCGTGATGGTGAAGGGCAAGCTGGTGCCGTTCATCGAATTGGGCGTCGGATTCAACCCGGAGTTGACCGGACGTGAGAACGTATACCTCAACGGCGCTCTCCTGGGATTCACACACGAGGAAATCGACGCGATGTACGACGACATCGTGGAGTTCGCCGAGCTTGAGGACTTCATGGACCAGAAGCTCAAGAACTATTCCTCCGGCATGCAGGTGCGTCTCGCCTTCTCCGTGGCTATCAAGGCCCAAGGAGACATTCTGGTGCTCGACGAGGTGCTCGCCGTAGGCGACGAGGCGTTCCAGCGCAAGTGCGACAACTTCTTCGCCGAGATCAAGAAGGATCCGACCAAGACGGTCATCCTAGTCACCCATTCCATGGATGCCGTGAAGAAATACTGCAACAAGGCCATTCTTATCAAGGATGGCGAGATTATCGCATCTGGCGACAAGCACGATGTCGCGGATCGCTACACGCTTGAGAATCTCAAACAAACAGATTCTCAAGACACTAAAGAAGTCGTAGAGGAAAGCAACAAGCCTTGGCTCAAGGTTCTCACAGCTTCTAAGCCTGTTTGCGGCAAAGATGATGTTTTTGAATTCGATATCGAATATTTCTTCGATCAGGACGTTGATTTCTACTTCACTATGACCTTGATTGATATGAAACGAGGGGGACTGACTTTTGATCCAGGCCCTAGTTCATATAAGTTCCACAGGCCAGGACACCACAAAATACGTTTTGCTTTGCCTGTCAGTATTTTCAACAATGGCGATTTTCAGATTGTGGCATCATTGCGCGTTGATGATCCTGATAATCCCAAAAAACCCAAGGCTATCGCTTTCGCGAACGGAGAAGACGCCTGCGTCTTCGCTATTCGCGATTCACGAAACGGAGATTATGCGCTACTCAACAATGACATCCTTTCGATTAAATGCAAAGGATTAGTTGACTAGCTCTTCATTGTTGTGCTGAGCGACCTATTCTTGGTAACTCAGCACAACAGTGGAATACTCCCTCTTCCTGCCCGTCATTAAGCACAGTACGGAGAAGAAAAAGATGAACGATCGATTGTCAAAGGACTCTTCGGCCCCTTTTTTCTCAATCATCATCCCTTCCTACAACAATGGTAGCTATCTTCAAAAGTGCATTCAGTCGCTTCAAAAGCAATCCTTTGAAGCTTGGGAAGCAATCATTGTCATTGATGCAAGTCCCGATGACGCATTTCACATTGCTAAACAGCTGTCCGACAAAGATGGCAGAATTCAAATTATCAATAAAACTCAGAACGAAGGGACCCATCTCGCGCGGAAAAGTGGCGTAAAACGCGCACAAGGGGAATACGCCCTTTTTCTAGATGCAGATGATGAACTCGCAGATAATGCACTGTCGTCTCTAGCAGCACTCACTTCGCAGCAAACATTTGATGTGCTTCATTTTGGGACTGAGCTTTTTGGAGAAAACATGCCTGAAACGGTATGTTCCGACATTCTCCAACTTAGCAATCGGAATTTGCCCACATTACATGGTCAGGAAATCGCTTTCTCCTCTTTCACTGATTCCGAAAAGAATCGTCAAGACTGGCGTATCTTGCAACGTTTGTATCGTACCGAACTTTTGAAGAATGCCTTTAGCTGTATGTCCGACTCCCGCCTTGGCAGAGGTCAAGATAGCTATGAATGGCTTGTCATCGCGAGTCTTGCGGATACAGAAGTCTTCCATAATGAAATCATTGGATACCGTTATTACTTAGGGCGGGGCATCACTACTTTTGAACCGATGTCAGATCAAAAGTTCGTTTCGCTCTCTTCAAATTATGGGACTCTGATACGTACAGCTTCTGAGTATGCAAGTACTTTTTCTAATTTTGATTTGTCCCCGTGCATTGCAGAGCTTCGCCGAAGATTATTGGAAATGCTGTTCGGCGATTGGTACGTGAGATTATCCGATAAAGACAAGCTATCCGTCCTTGCTGAGATGCAAAAAGATTTTACCCGGATAGAAATCGCCACAGAATTAATGCGTCTTACACGCGACGACGCGTACTCCCGTTGGGTTGCGGGGGATTCTTTTAATAAGAACGCTCGCTATGTCCATTGGAAAGAAATAGCAGAAACAATTGCAGGGGACGATTTGACTCCCCAATACGAAGAATACCGAAACCAAGCACTCAGACACTTCTCTGACTTGCGAACACGGCTTCCCAAGCCAGAGCAGGCGCCAGACCCTTCTTCTCGGAATCTCGCCCATCTCTTCTCACGAATTAAAACCCTTTTCCCCTCTACCCGAAGGAATAAATAACAGATGTCTAGTAATAATCCTTTCTTTAGCGTTATCATTCCTTGTTACAACTGCGCAAAATATCTGCCAGAATGTCTGAACAGCCTGATTACCCAAGATTACACTCAATGGGAAGCTATCGTAGTCAACGATGCGAGCACCGACAATTCCTATGACGTTGCTTCCCGCTTTGCTACTCAAGATAATAGAATTCGTCTTCTCAACAAAGAGAAAAACGAGGGCCTCCATCTTGCAAGAAAAAGCGGAACAGCCCTGAGCGCCGGCAAATATGTTCTTTTCTTGGACTCAGATGACGCCTTTGCAAAGGGAACTCTTAACAAAATTCATTCGACAATTCAAAAAGAATTACCTGACATTCTGCGTTTTGGCTTAATTTGCAGAGAACAAAAAGGTATGAGCAGCCGGGCCGCCCGTGATTTCGAAGCTTGGGCAAATGTAGATTCTCCCGTTTCGGATCAAGAGCAACTACTTTCAGACGTTTTTATTTCAGCAAATGAATATGGAAGAGACTGGCATGTGACCCATAAAGCTTTCCAAGGCGATATTTGTCGCAAGGCTTTTAATGTCATGACAGATTCACGTCTCGAGCGTGCTGAAGATAGCTACGAATTTCTTGTACTCGCAAGCATGTCGGATCTGGAATTAACCGATACCAGCATTCATGGATATATATACAATATTGGGCGTGGTGTAACTACGAATAGTGCGCTTCCCCTTAATCAATTTCTTATCTCGGCAAAACAAATGAAATCCTGTTGGATGGAAGCTGAGCATTTTGCGAGTTCCACAGATTCAATGCTCGTGAAGAAATCGGCAGTTCGATTAAAAGAGCGACTTACGTTCGCATTGATGAATGAATGGAAAGATCGCGTATCCGAAAATGAAAAAGTTGAAGCCGCGAAATCCATTGCTTCAATTATCGGAAAGACAGAAGCAGCAACCGCGTTAATGAGATTTGCACGAGATGACGCGTATGCTTCACTCGAATATCTCAATCCGAAGACATCATCTTTCTTAGCTTGGGCCGATTTGGCAGAAGAACTAACCAGCGGAATCGATACATTACCGGTTTCTTACACTCAGATGAGAGATGCCGCACTTCGGCATATTCAAGAATTCAAGGGAACACAGACTTTGCATAAGCAACAAGAAGAACAACGCATTAAAATTTTTGTCTCCACACATAAGAGGACTTCCACTTTCTCAAGCGACATTCTGCAACCAGTTCATGTTGGATCAGCAAAAAGTTCCACGCGCTTCCCTTACTGCTGGAGTGATGATGAAGGCGAAAACATTTCCAACCGCAATCCACGCTACTGCGAATTAACCACGCAGTATTGGGCGTGGAAGAACGTTGACGCAGACTACTATGGATTCTGTCATTACCGTCGTTACTTCGATTTCTCTGAGACCCCACACGAAGAAAACGCATTCGGTGAAGTCATTGATGATTACATTGATGCCGATGCGGCAAAGAAGTATAGACTGGATGACGAGAGCATTGCCAAAGTGGTGAAGCAGTATGACGTCATCACCACGCCATTCGGTAATCTCGAAAAAATCATCGATAAGCACGGCACTCCACGCGCGCTGTGGGAAGCCGCTCCCCTGCTGCATGACGATGATCTGAAGCGTTGCTACCAGATCCTGTGCAGCATGTATCCCGACTACAAGCAGGACGCACAGGCGTTCTTCAACGGCGACAAAGCCTGCTTCTGCAACATGTTCATTATGAAGAAGGAGATCTTCTTCGACTATTGCAAATGGATGTTCCCCATTCTTGAGGAGTTCGATAAAAACACCGACTACAGCACGTACAGCAAGGAGGCCCTGCGTACGCCGGGTCATCTGTCCGAACGTCTGCTCAACATCTACCTGCTGCATCACAAGCGTATCGGTTCCAACTGGAAGTTCAAGGAACTACAGTGCGTCCACTTCACCAATCCGGAGCCAGCGGAGCAGCTCAAGCCGCTTGACATTACCGACAAGCCAATCGTTCCGGTGGTGTTCGCAGCGGATGACAATTATGTTCCTCAATTGACCACCACCGTGTATTCAGCCATGAAGAACGCCGATCCGCATTACTTCTACGATGTGACGGTGCTGCAGCGCAACATCGCATGGGACAAGCAGGAACGTCTGCGTGGCTTCTTCAAGCAGTTCCCGAATATGAATCTGAGGTTCACCAACGTGGACCGCGAACTTGCTGGCTACGATCTTTCCACCAATAACGCCCATATCAGTGTGGAGACGTATTACCGCTTTCTGATTCAGAAGGTTCTGCCGTTCTACGACAAGGTGCTGTATCTCGATTCCGACATCATCATCAACGGCGATATCGCGAAGCTTTACAACATCGATTTGCAGGGCAAGATGCTCGGCGCGATTCGAGACATCGACTTCCTCGCCAATCTCAACGTGAAGCACGGCAAACGCATGGGCTACGCGCAAACCGTGCTGAAGATGAAGAATCCATACGATTACTTCCAAGCTGGCGTGCTGGTGCTCAACACCAAGGCGATGCGTGAGCATTACACCATCAAACAATGGCTTACCTACGCCTCGAATCCCGATTTCATCTACAACGACCAAGACGTGCTCAACGCACACTGCGAAGGGAACGTGCTATATCTGCCATGGGAATGGAATGTGGTGCATGACTGCGGCGGTCGTGTCGGCAACCTCTTCGTGCAGGCGCCGAACGACATTTACGACGCGTATATGAAGTCGCGCAACGATCCACAGATTGTCCACTATGCCGGCTTCCAGAAGCCATGGACCGACCCGGATTGCGATTTCGCTTCCATGTACTGGAAGTACGCACGCGAGACCCCGTTCTATGAGCGTCTGCTTAAACGTGTAGTAAAGGCAAACGAATCAGAGATTCCAGCCGGCGTGCTCCGTCCGAAGCACGAGCGCGCAGTCGGGGAGGACAACCCGATTCGCAAGATTGTCGATCCGCTAATGCCAATCGGTTCCCGTCGCCGTGATGCGGTGAAGGCGATCGGCCGAGCAGTTCGCGGTCGTCACTGACAGAAATGGGTGTTGTATTTTACGACACCCATTTCTGTATTATTTATGCCATCGTTTTAATCAGAGGTTCTTTCGTTTTACCAATCGATTCACTCATGAACGCTAAGAACAATGGCGCGATGCAAATCAGTTGCAACACATATCGGGTTGGCTCTCCACCCATGCCGGACACTGGTACCAGCAACAGATACACAAACGACATATCCACCGGAAGCATCGAAGCCACGCGACTCCATTTGCCTTTGCCGGGACGCAAAGCCAAGTACAGCATGAAGCAGGGCAGGATGGATGACCACAATGCCCTTGAAAACAGTGCATTCAATACGGGCACGCTCTGTTCCATGTCATATACAGAACGTGCAGTATCACTTCTGCTTGCCTTCAACGGCCACTGCGGAACATATTCTAAAATCGGATCGTAATACCATGCAGATTCAGTGCAAACCACCATATCGCTTGGAGAACCATCGTTGTTAGAAAAGCTGAACCAGCCGCGAACCAATCCCATCCACGATTCCAAATGACCGATCGGGTGCTCCACTGTCTTCTTGAGCCACAGCTTCATAAAATCGCTGAACAGATCAGGGTCTTTCAAACTGGTCCCTTTTACCGGATCTGCGATCTGCGGGTCGTAAGCTTTGGGAATCTTTTTATAGTCAATGGTCAGGAAGTCAGAAATCAGTTTCTTCTCCTGCTGAGTCATGTCCTCACTGTTGTATTTGACGTCATGGGCAACCTGCTGAATGGCAAACGGGATGCTTTCCTGCTTACCACCAGGGGCAACGCCAAGCGCCGGCATAACGGCTTTCGGAATGATGACCATCATGACAATGGCAATTACTGCGCCGATGGCAAACGCGGTAGCTTTCGCTTTTTTCGACAATCCGACAATCAGAAACATCAGCAGCAATGAGGGCACCACCGCATACACGCCCGCTTTCTTCGTCAGGCACGTCAGTAAGCCACACAGCAATAATGTAATAATGATTCCTGGTTTAGACAATGATGAACCTTTGGTGCGAATACCGTCAACGAACAATATGCAGAAAGGGATGAAAAACAGAACGGAAATCGTATCCTTCGCTAACGAAGAAAACATCACCGGAAAAAGCGGGAACAATGCCAAAAATGCCAATTCCACATGACACAACCATTGCGGAACGCCCATCTTCCTCGTGTACAAAAGCATCCAAGAGAAAAGCAGCGGCGCTGCAATAAGTTGCACGACAATCAGCAGATACAAACCATAAATGGAATTATGGAAAGCCCATTGTCCAAAATCAGCGAACCAACCAAACAAATACGTTAAAGCAAAAGGATGATGGTCCGTGAATCGTTCCACACCATAATGAATGAGCAACTGTTTGGAGGTATCCGACCAATACACGCCAGGGAACAACCAAAATTCATACGGAAGCCAGCACACGGCAATCACCGCCGCGTTCTTCAACCACGGTTTTATCGCATACCCATATTCGAAAAAGCCATAATGCTCTACTTGGTCTTCCCTCTTCGCTCCCTGCACTTCGGCAATCAGCCAATCAGCGAAGCGAAAAAATACACAGAAAAGCACACAGAAAAGCAGCACCTTCACGCATAACGCGCTTTTAATTTGCATGATATGACCTTCAGGATTGGAAGCCTCATCTCCCAAAGCGAACATCATGCCAAGAACCAGCGGAACCACAATTCGTGGTTCAATTTTCTTTAGCATATTCAATCCGTTCATTTTCATTTCTTCTTTATCGGTTCGACTAATTCATAATGCTTACAACGCGAACAAACGATTAATATACGGGATCTTTCGGAACAGCACGGATACTGCAAGACATATGGCGAACACGCAACCGCACAACACCACATTCAGCAAAGTCACTGCAACGGAATTCAAGTTTCCCATGAACTGGAGCCATGGTAGAGCCTGTAATCTGCTCAACAGCACCAATCCGACCAAATGCAGCATGTACACGCCGAACGTGTTCATGCCGATCACCTGGAATACTTTGGCCCAAATGCCTTGGATATTCACCCGCCCCAATACCAACAGAATCAGTATCGTTGCAACGAATGACGGTAGCAGCCAATAGCCGTTCTCCACAGTCAAATTAGTGCCGTGGGTGGCATGCTGGTATCGCTGGATCAGTAACGTCAACGCATAGCAGACAACGATGCCAGCGCTGGCTTCACCCCAAGAGATATCGAACAGGGGATGATGGACGTCGGCATCGAGTTCCCCGGTCTGCTTCTGCTTTAGATAGCGCCCAATCATCCCTCCAATCAGGAAATACAACAAAACGTATCCGTACGAGCCGAAAATGTAGAATTCATCAAGTGCATTCAGAATCGAGGCGAAATCATGGTTCGTTGCGGTTCCCAGCATCTGCAGAACAAGTTTCAGGGAATCCTTGCCCACAGTAAAACCAGCCAAAACAGCCAGCAGCGCGTTGAATGCAAGCTTTCGTTCCGAATCGAACGCCATTTTCATCACAGGCAAAACAAGGTACACTGCGATCAAGGCGTTCATGAACCAAAAATAACCGGTCGGATAATCTCCAAAGCCACCGCCAAGCAGGAACAGCACAAGATCCTTCAACGTCACCGGATGGGAACCGTCCACGAAAACGAAGAACGCCGCGGCAAGCAGCCTCCAGATGGTGACCACAATGACGATGTTCAGCGTCTTCCGATAATGCTTCGCCTCATCCATCTTCCGAGGAAGAAGCAGCGCGCCGTTCACAGCGAAGAACAATGGCACGCACACCACGCACAATACGGTGACCGCCGTTCCAGCAAGCCCGCTGGAATAGAATCTCGTGTAAAATGAGTAGTGGAGCATCACTACAAAGAACATCGCCATCGATTTGATAATGTCATACCCAACCACGCGTTTTTTCATTCGCTTATATCGTTTCCCTAGCAATTATATTTATAAAACATCCGCACAATCCCATTCCTCGTGCTGTATCCCACGCAGAAACCTGTAGCATGATGAACTCGTGCAAAATCGAAAAACGGCCAGTACAAAAGCTATAGTAGAACGTATGCCTGAGAATTCAAACGTTTCCGTTGCGGTGCTGCTTCCTTGCTATAACGAGGAAGTCACCATCGGCAAGGTGGTACGCGACTTCAAAGCAGCACTGCCGCATGCCGACATCTATGTGTATGACAACAACTCCACTGATCGCACTGCCGAAATCGCTATGGCCGAAGGTGCGATTGTACGAAAGGAACCGCGCCAAGGCAAAGGCAACGTGATTCGCGCCATGTTCGAAGACATTGACGCCGACGTATATGTCATGGCAGACGGCGATGATACTTACCCTGCTGATGCGGCGCCAGCCATGGTTGATAAAGTGCTTGAAGGCTATGACATGGTAATCGGTGACCGCCTGAGCTCCACATATTTCCAAGAGAACAAGAGACCATTCCACAACTTTGGCAACCGCTTGGTACGCGGTTCCATCAACGGCCTGTTCCATGCGGACGTCACCGACATCATGACCGGTTACCGAGCGTTTTCGTTCACATTCGTCAAGACTTACCCAGTGCTTTCGCGTGGCTTCGAAGTTGAGACCGAAATGACCATCCATTCGTTGAACAACAATCTACGCCTGTTCGAGATGCCGATTCAATACCGTGACCGCCCGGAAGGCTCCGTCAGCAAACTTGACACCGTGGGTGACGGCATCAAGGTGATGAGCACCATCTTCCGCATGATCCGCGAATACAAGCCGCTGCCGTTCTTTGGAGGGCTCGGAGCCATTATCGGCATCATCGGCATCATACTGTGCGGTAGCGTAACAGTAGACTTCTGGCATACCGGCATGGTGGCGCGCTTCCCCACACTCATCGGAGCAGTTATGCTCGTTATCGCGGGAATCCTGCTGTTCATAGCGGGAATAATCCTCGACGTCATGGCCAAGAACGATCGTAAGGCGTTCATCATCGACGCCAACCAATTTGCCATGATGAGACGCAAAAAATAACGCAACTTTCAAATGTGGCCTGAGAACAAGCAGTTTTGTTCTCAGGCCACATTTGAAATATCTACTGCTTGACTACTTCACCCACTTTTGAGCGTTCGTGCCATTCGCACTATACAACTGTACGTTAGCGCCATTGGCAGTAGAAGCACCCGAAACATCCAGAACCTTGTTCTCCGCGAGCGCGGACTGGAAGGTATACGATCCGTCTGAGTTCTTGATGGCGATCCACTTTTGGGCATACGTGTTGTTTGATACATACTGCTGAACATTGGCTCCATTTGCAGTGCTTGCACCGTAAACGTCTAATACTTTGCCGGAATTCACGCTAATCAACGTCACATAGCCATTGCCGTCATGCGTTACTTTCCATTTCTGTGCGTTTGTACCATTACCGCCCCACAATCGCACATTGGCGCTATCGCTCTTGGAAGCACCGGCAACATCGACTTTCATGGAAGTCTTCAGCTTTGATCCGAACGCATAGGTGCCGTCAGGAAGATCCTTCCTATGTGAATCAGCTGTGGCATCCATACGTTCTCTTGGAGTAGATACCTTGCTTATTGTCCACTGCTGGGCTGCCGTTCCATTAGGCGTGTACATCTGCAGTTTGGTCTGCTGCGTGGCGTTGCCGCCAGGAATATCCACGGCTTTGTTCGCGTTCACTGATATTAATGTCACCTTGCCGCTACCGTAGTTACGTACGGTCCATTGTTGGGCGCTGGTACCGTTGCTGTCATATTGTTGAAACGCTGCACCATTGGCCGTCGAGCCTCCATACACATCCAATGCTTTACCGGAATTCACATTGGTAATGCGGTAGGTCGCATTTCCTACCGATGTAAAACGATACTTTTGCGCGTTGGAACCGTTGCTTGTATACAACTGGATTTGCGTGCTATTGACAGTTGATGCACCAGGAACGTCGAATACCAATCCAGTGTTTTTCGTTGATCGAATCGTTGCTGGCGCATCTGTCGGAATATTGACTTCGCTAGAGGAAAGAGTGAAGAGTTGCGCGACCGTTCCGTTAGGCGTATACAGATGAATCGCGGTACCGTTGGCCGTGCTGCCACCACTTAGATCCAGAACCCAATTGCCTAATGCGGATTGCAAGTAATAACCGGCTCCCGAATCACGGATGAACCAACGCTGGGCGTTCGTACCATTCGCCGAATACTGCTGCACCACCGCATTATTACCCGCAGCGCCATTACGAACGTCCAAGGCCTTACCGGAATTCACATTAACAATCACATAGCTGCCATCAGACTGTTTAGTGAAAGTAAACTGCTGAGCTTTGGACCCATTGCCGGAGTACAGCTGAATAGCTGTGGAATCCGCTCCACTGGCTCCAGGGATATCAACACTAGAAGCCACTTTGGAACGTACATTGATGTAATAATTCCCATTAGGAATGCTCACAGCACTCATCTTGCGCACATCAAGGGAAGGCTGAGAATCGTCATTCCCTCCATTCTGCACAGAAGTCTTATTGCCAAAGGCACTCATATCCACGGAGCCACTGATACCGTTGATATGACCGCTTTCGGTGTACTGCCAGCCACGATCGTTGGTCCCGAACGCCGTGAATTCCATCTGCGGACCATATTGCGCCACCCAGCGTGTCTTCGCATAGATGTTCGCATTGTTCAACGGCCCCTGCAAGTAGCTCGTGTAGGAGTACACGCCGAGATTCTGGTAACCGCCGGACTGCAACGCGCCATACCAAGCATTGACGATGCCGTTATACACGTTCGGATCGTTCGGCGGCGTGTGCCCGGTCCACGTCCAACTCTCAAGGTCGTAGTACACGGGGTATTTCAAGTCGTTCGGTCTCACGCCAAACTGGCGGAGCTTGGACACCACATCGTTGCCCTCCTGCCTGGAACCGCTCGCATCCTCCGCATACGAGTACCAGTAGATGCCGAACGGAATACCCAGCCGCTTGCATTCATTAATGTTGCGTTGCGCTTTGGCATCGGCGTCATTGCCCCATCCAAAGCCAAGACGGATGATCGCGCCTTCCACGCCGCCGGCTTTCGCCTTAGCCCAATCGATATCCCCCTGCCATGAAGAGACGTCGATCACGCCTTTGGCCTGCTGGGCGAACAGGTTGTTTCTATAGTCGAAGAAGGCTTTCGTATTGTTGTAGGTTCCCCAATGCGCGCCGTAATCGTTGCCATCGAATTTGGCAAGCTTCACGGTGGCTCCGTTTTTTGAGGACGATTGCTCCACGGATTGTTTCACAGATTGTTCCACAGCATCTTTCACATCCGAGGCACTCACCGGAATGAATGATTCGCCA